>ERZ808286.87-NODE-87-length-74381-cov-4.987218_pt1 | contig 74381 bp, 81 predicted proteins | sample MGYA00521276_ERZ808286 | MGnify/ENA primary metagenome ERZ808286 (study PRJEB31516, sample SAMN03275607) | gut metagenome | biome: mammalia-associated habitat; material: feces | host: Papio cynocephalus | place: Kenya | collected 2012-08-01 ... | reverse complement strand
TTTCGATTGACATTTTTTCGTCCTCCAATTTTTTTACTGTGATTACTCACAATTAATTTTAATTTGTTTTTGGGTGCGTATGGGTAAATGTGAATTTTATACCAAGCACACCCGTTAATATGGGATAACCAACCAACTAACGACAGCATACTCATTGCTTGACCTACTGTAATTCGTTTGGTCTTTTTAATTTTTCGAGTTCGGCGACAAAGTTTATAAAAAATCTTTTTCCTTAACAATGTTTTGTGTTTGTAAATTCTAAAACCGACAAAATCAATTGGTCTGCTTTCAATTTTCCACACTTGCCAATTGTTTTTTAACTTTAAGTTGATAGATTGTAAATACTCATTGATTAATATAACCGCTTTGTGTAATTTTCGTTTATTTGTATCAATCAAAACCATATCGTCAACATATCTAACATAATATTTAATATGTAAAACTTCTTTTATATAATGGTCTAAACCTTCCAAATAAAAATTACTAAACCATTGTGAGGTGTAATATCCAATAGGTAAACAATCGCCACCATTTTTTAAAATCTTTGCAATTAATTCTATAACTCGATTGTCTTTTATTTTGTGTTTAAACATATCAAGTAAAATTTTTGGACTAACATTGTTAAAAAACTTGGATATATCAAGTTTCGCACAATATCTAGTCTTGGGGTCTTTGATTGCGGTTTCAACAAATGCTTTGGCGTCTATTCCGCCACGATTTGGTATGCTACCGCAACAATATCGATACATACCACGCACCATTATTGACTGCACCGACATAACAACCAACCAATGTATAATTTGGTCGGGATAAAATCGCGGTACGGTTATATTGCGCTGTTTATGACAAGAATTATCATAAATAACACAATAACCGTTAGGCGATAATTCAACGGTGTTGTTTATTAACATTTTTTGAATTTGCAAAGCATAGTAATCGATATTATGTAATATCTTTCTAATGTAACGACGGCTTTTCTTACCTTTTGACGCGTTATATATTGCTTTTTTAATATAATTAATATCGCACATCTGCTCGTATAAATAACCTTTTCGTTTCATTTTATATCCTTTAATCTTCTTGTGGATTTTCGAGTTTTTTATCCTACTAGTCCACCCTCTTTTTGAAGTGTTTTTTGCCAAGAGGCACGGATTATGCGTGTTTTAATATAAAATTAATTTTAAGATTAATTGCGACCGCCGTTATTCGACCAAGCGTTAGACACAGTGTCGTTGCCATTCCAATACCACAAGCCCGCATTAGTGCCGTTGTCCCAATTACCACCAACGATAAGGACGGGGAGTACACGCAATACCCTTATTTTTTGTTGTGTTTATTTGAATATCAAGGGGGAAGTGTCCCCCTTAACAATCCCTCTCTTAAAGAGGCTTATAGCAAAGGCGACCGCCGCAATCCGACCAAGCGCGAGACACAGAGTCGCGGCCATACCAAGACCACAAGCCCGCAGCAGTGCCGCCGTCCCAAGCACCACCAACGAGAAGGATTTGACCTGCGTCGTTATAGTAATGGTAATCACTATAATATGTGGTTGCACTTGCACCAAGTTCACTAGTAAACATTAATAGTGGGTTGCGTTCAAATTGCTTAACAACCTTTGCATAGCCTTCATTTGTTGGTCTATTTCCCATATAGATATATGGTGGTATAATTTTACCGCTCTCGTATTTTGTTGGGTCAGTACAAACAAATATTTTTTCTTTACTAAAAGCAATACCGTCAACAAAAGTCCAAGTGTTGCCCCATAAATTCTCAATGCCGCGATACTTGCAAGCGTGCAAGCCGTCGGTATTACAACTTGTATCCGTCCACGCATTACTTTCAAGGTCGTGGTTGTTATTATAAGAGCCTGAAGGTGTTTTTACTCCGTCGGTATGACCTGTAATTAATGCTGCGGTATTTGTATTTTTTGTATAACCCGTCATAATTGATTGTGAGTTTGTTGTAGCAAATTCAATCAAAAACAATTCTTTAATAATTAAATCAATTAAAAAGTCGTACTGTTGATAACCTTCGCCATTTGCCTTACAACCTGTACGGAAGTTGGCTTGTGTAATATTTACTAATACGGTTTGCCCGCTTTTTGAGTAAACTTTACTTGATGAGCCGCTGCCTTCATATTTGCCAACTAAAATGTAATCAATTTCGTTACCTTTACCGTCAATGAATAATGTATTGTAGCCGTCATATCTAACACCTGATATTTGGTGTTTGTATGTACCATTGCTATTTTTGGTAATTTTTGTGTAAAATTTAGGTATTTTAATAAATATATTACCTTCAGCGTCGGTTACTTCTTGCATTTCACTCCAAGGATAACAATTATTAAAATCGCTATTAATTTCACTTACGCCGACAGTATAAGATTTGCCAACAGCGTCGTCCGTTCTTGTTAATGTGGGACTTGACGCACCAACATTGTCAACACCATAAATTTTGGCTTTTTCTAAAAATAACATTTTTTATCCTCCTAATTTTCGAGATTTGTTATTCGTTTTTCGATGTTTTTTAATCGCTTATCTAATGCGCCACCTTTTGTATATCCTTGTGCCAATTCTGCCTCTTGGGCATAAAAAGCAATTGCGCAAGCGCGAGCAATAAAGTCAACATCTAATTCGTGTAAAAGTACGCCATTTTCATAAAGTGCCGTACCAATTGTTTTAACTATTTTTTGCAAAGCCTCATTTGCGGTGTTTTTTGCTGTTATCGAATTTGCCTCGGCTGTTTCCGCCGTTGTCTTTGCTGTATTTGCCGTATTAACGGCGTTTGTTGCTTTTGTGTTTGCGGTATTTGCGGTTGTATTGGCTGTATTGGCTGTATTAACTGCCGCTTGTGCATTTGCTAATGCATTGTCTGCAATTGATTTGACCGTACCATAATCCGCCACCGCTTTAATTAGTTTTGTTAAACTTGTAATATTTCCGCCTGACATAGCAAACGAATAAATTGGCAACTCATAAACTTTGTTTGATGTTTCAGCACCTTTTGTGTATGTGTCCTCTTGTGTTAATTGGATACTATCAAGAGATGTTGCTGTTTTGATTATAAATTTGCAATTTTCTTCGTCGCTTGGGTGGTAAGTTTCAATACGAGCGATAACATAACCAACTTTGCCGTTTTCGATTGTAACAGGTAACAACTCTGCACTTTCGACTTCGTTCATACGACCCTGTATAACAAATGCACCTGTACCAATTTGTATTTGGTTATCAACAATCGTTGCAGCAAGTTCATTGCCGTAACCTGTATAATAGCCGTTTGCTTTTGATTGGTCTATAAAACGAGATTTTACTTCAAGGGCATATAAATTAGATTTAAAATTAAACACGCCTTGATATGTAACGGGTTTTATCATTTTGTGCTATCCTCCTAATTCTTTATTATTTCGGTTAAAAGTATCTTTTTAAAACCGAGTTTAATTTTTGTATTTAAACCTCCGCCGTCAAATGTTGTGATTTTTTCGCTTATTGGCAATGTTTTATATAATTGACCTTCATAATACAATCGCACTTTTGTATAAAGTGGATAATCTGCAAAATCAATCGGGTCAATTGTTAAATTGTTGTCAATAACAATATTATCAACATATCTTGCGTTGGCTAATTCATATACAGCCTCAAATTGTGAGTCCGCCAAATATTCAGCCTCAAACAATTTTTGTTGTACAGGATATAAGCGATTTTCAAAATTTCCATACTTATCGCCTTGGATAATATTATTGTTTTTATCACGATAATAATAAATTGTTGCGATTGTGTTTGGTCGTTCCGTAACGCTTTCGTTTGGCTCAAATTTGATAGTTGCAACCGCTTTATTTGTTGTTGTTGATGTAGTTGTCAACTCATAAATAAAATCGTTTAAATCAATATCTAACGATGTTTGACACTTAACAAATGTAAAAACAATCTCGCCAACCACAACATCGTAATAACTCTCGATATTGTACTCATAGTACTTTAAGTAACATTTTAAAAATTTATAAGCGTTTGCGATTTGGTAAGTTCCTTGATATGACCCGTACATTTCCGTTGTATCGGTTTCGTCATTTGGTATAACAACCCTTACGGGTATTTTGTTTACTAATGCGTCGTCGCTATCAAATACCAAAGTTTTTATTTTGTTAAATATTGCTGATAATTTTCCGTCAAAACTATTCTCGGCAGTATAATCAATCAAAATTTCGGTATCCCATAAGGTTTTAAAATCCAATCCCTTGATTGTTCGTTTGTTGTTTTCGGGCTTGATTTCGTTAGCAAAACAAGCATATTTGTATGTACCAACATCGTCATTTAAAACAAGGATTTTGGCATTGTTAATATCTTCATTTGATACACCCTCAGCATTAAATGAGTCATTATCATAAACACGCACCGTTGTATCGTAAGATACATTGTCGATGTTTGTTAAATGCTGTTGGTTTTCGTCATAAAGTGCGATATACATATTGCCTCCCGTTAATCAAATAGATATTTTTTGATATTGATTTCAATTGCACCTGTGTCGGTGTTTTTCATATTTGAGCCAATAATATACTCGCCTTGCGGTAAGTATAAAAATGATTGTTTTGTTTTGTCGGTTAAACCATAACCATTTGTAACATTACCATTTGTATCGGTAATTGTTATTTTTTTCGATGTTGGGTCAATAATAATAACATCGTCAACATTACCACGAGATAATTGCACTTGTGATACAATTTCGCCCGTAAGTGATTTAATGTAAACTTGAATATTATCAGTTAATTGACCGCTAATTGTTATTTTTATTGGTGCGTTTACAAAAAATGAGTTTTTAACATTATATTCTCTTGTAAACACAACACCCGCAAATCCAAAGGGGAAGTGTAACGGGAACGATTGCTCGTTTTGTGTTTTTTGTAGCGAAAAACTTTCCTCAAATTCTTCGTACCAATATGTTTGCCTTTCAAATGTAAATTCTTCGGCAAATTCATTATCGCTAGATATTTCACTTTTTGGTAAAGATTTAATAACTACTTCACAAAATTTATCCGTTATACCGTCGTCATACTCTAAAATAAATTTAGATGTGCCACACTCGCTTAAAAATGATAATAAACTCTTGTAATTTATATATCCGCTTGTGCCGTCAGCATTAAAATAAATTTTAAATTTAATAGGAACAAATTCGGGCTTAACATTTATTAAATGTTTGCCTTTTTCGCTATCTTTGTAATTTGTACTAAAATTGTTACCTAATCCCGTTGGTTCGGTTACTAATATCGATGTTGTGTTAAGGCTAAACGATTTTGTTTTGTTTAAAGTGTGTAAAATAAACTTTCTCATACTACATCGCCTCCGCCAATTTTTTATTTATTTCATTAACCAAGTTATCGACATCAACTTCCTCGGCATAGTTTTGAATAGTAACGGTAATATTTTGTGTTTTATTATTTTGGCTATAATCATAATTATAAGAGTCGCCAGTTGTATTGCCTGTATCAATATCGTCATATGTTGTATCAGGCGATTTAATATTGGTATCGGGTGGGGTTGTATCAATTGATATATCGTTAATATCATCAAGTCCGCTTGTATCAATTCGCAAACTAACATTTTGAATTCTACCAATATTAACACCAAGCCAACCGAGGGCAGAATTTACACCGTCAATTAATCCGTTAATTTTTCCAATAACCCAATTGATAGCGTCCTCAATCGCTCCTAAAACAAAATTTATTACGGTTAACACAACTTGAAACGCTGCTCGTACCAATTTTGCAAAGAAGGTAAACAAAGGCGCTAACCAACCGAGCAATTGACCTAATACTTGTAGCGGGATTTGTAACTGCGTCAAAGCCATTTGTAAAGGTATTAACGCAATATTTATTAATGGTTTTAGCAACTCAAATATCAACGATAGCATTTCAAAAAATGGCGTTAAAGAGTCAACTAACATATTTATTATTGTTGCAAGTATGCCACCAAGTATATTTAGTATTGGCGTAAGTAAACTAATTAGAGTATTTAGTACAGTCGTAATTATACCTAACACAGGTTGTAATGCACCTGCAAGGGTGGATATAAGATTGTTGATACTTTCTCTAAATTCCTCACATCGTGTATATAAAACAGTAAGTATTGCGGCAATTGCTGCGATAATAAGCACAACAGGGTGTGTAGCAAGCGATGATAATGCACCGCTTAATTTAGGTATCATTTTAATTATATCTCCAACACCCGAAGTTAATTTACCAACAATTGTTATAACAGGTGCTAATGCAGCAACTAATAACAATGCTTTTGCTATCATTTCCTGTTGTTCAATACTTAACGAGGTAAACCAACCAGCCAATTGTTGTAATTTTGGTATTAATGTGTTTTGTAATGTATCTGCAATTTTTTTAATAAGTGGGGCAAACGACGCGCCGATTTGTAATGCAACATTTTTTATTGACTCTTTTAATAAATTAAATGTGTCGTCTAATGTTGCAAGCGCGCTTACCTGTTCACTCGATAATGTACTCATTGACGAAAATTCTTCTTTAAATTTTGCCAATTCTTCCTCGCCTGCATTTAAAAAAGGTAACATTTGTGTTGCAATCTTGTCGCCAAATACTTCATTAGCATACGCTGCTTGCAATGTTTTATCTTTCATTGCTGCAAGGGCATTAATTACACCGTCAAACATTTCTTCTTGTGAATTAAATTGCTCCATACTTAAACCGAGTGATTGCAATGCTTTTGTTGCGTTATTTTCTGTGCCTGTTGCTAAATCTAGCATTGTTGCACGCACTTTGATAAGCGCCTTGTTAAACACTTCAACATCAACACCCGTTTGCATTGCTAAATATTGCCATTCTTGTATTTTTTCGGCAGATAAACCAAATCGATTTGATAGGTCGTCAATCTCAGCACCTGTTGCGGCTGCTTTTATTCCTAAACCACTCAAACCCGTTAATGCACCCGCACTTAATACGCTTATTGGTGTTAATGCTTTACCCACATTGGTAATTTTGTTGCCAACATCGCCAATTGCATTGCCAAGGTGTTCAAACTTCATAGCATTTAATTTTTCAAATTGTTGCTGAAGTTTTTGTGCCTCTAATTCAGCCTGTGCTAAATCGGCTTGTATCTTTCGATAATGTGTTGTATCTGCTGCTCCGACATCTTCCAATTCTTTTAATCTTTGACGCAAAAAATCTGCTTTTTCGGCAGATAAGTCAATGACTTCTTGCATTTTCTTTTGTGCCTGTTCAAATTTTTTGCTATCAAATTCAAGTTCAAGGCTTTTTTGGAGGGCGTTTAATTCATTTTGCGCTGACTTTGCGTCGTCTTTTAACGCTTTCATTGATTTATTAAACTTTGACGCGTCGGCGCTAATTTCAACGGTTAATCCTCTTATTGATGTTGCCATTTTATCACTGTCCTCCTTTTAAGAATTTTACAGCCTCCTCTTGCGATATATCTTTAACAATATTATTTTTGTTTTTATTTTTCATTTTGTTTTGTTGTTTTATTAATTGCCTTAAATTAGCAATATCTAATGATAAAAGTAAACAATACAAATCGTTAAAATGAAGTCTATTTAACAAAGTATCTTGTATTTTATGTTCAACACATTTTTGCATTATTGTTAAAACACGGGGCATAGCCAACCGTTTATAATTATCGTCAGGCATTTTAACCTTATCGTATAATTGTTTTAGTTTTTGACTATGCTCAATTAGTTTTTTGAGTTTGTTGCACTACTTTTTAAAACCAATTCAAAGATAAGTTTAATTTTTTCAATCAACTTGTTAAGATATTCGCCTTCAGCAAGGTCGAATAATTGACAAAAGGACTTAAAGTCCGCAATATCTTTGCCTTCCAAAAAACAATATAAGGCTTTAAGATTTGACAAAATATTTGCCTTGCTTTCAATAAGTCCCGTTTCTTTCACTCTTTCAATGTAGGCAAATAAGGTTTCTTTTTTTGCATTTGTTGGGAAGTTTATTTCCCAGCGCTCCTCAGCAAAAAGAGAAGTATCAACCAACACTTCGATTTCATCTTGCACCACATTTAATTTTTGTGTTGTTTCGTCAAATGATTTTTTAACAATTGGTAATTTTGTATTTAACATTTAGCCCTCCGTTGCACTAGCCATTTTAGGCAACACAACAGCATTGCCAAATGTTGCAAAATTTTCATCATCAGGTGTAACCGTTAATTGCCATACCATTACTTCGTTGCCTTTATCGTCAACATATTTTGTATCGTCAGCATTTAACAGATTAGTACCACTAATAACAAGTGGGGTATCAAAACTTGACTCGTTGACATCGTCAGTATTTTGGTCGTACGACTCACTTGGTCTTGAAGATGTAACACCGAACAGCCAAGTTTTAGACAGTGGCATTGAGCCGTCGCCTTTTAATCCGCTAGTTTCAAAATAGATTGCGTGTACAACATTTTTTCTTTGCTGTATATCAGCAAGCCCAACTGCTGTAACAATTTTACGACCCATAGCAACTTCGTAATCGTCGCTAATATTGTTTGTTGTCATTGTACCCGTTTTACCTTTATCGTTTACAATTGAGCAAATTCTGCGTCCGTCGCCAAAAATGTCTTTAATTGAAGAGTTAGCCTCCAAAGCCATTTTAATGGCTGTACCATATGATACGGGTGTATTATATGTACCTTGCGCATTCATAGTTGCATATTTAATATTTTGAATATTAAATCTTACAAGAGTTTTATTTTCATTACTAGGCATAGTAAATCCTCCTAATTATTTAATTTGTTTTTAATAGCATTAAAAATTGTTGACTCATTATTATCAAAAGTTTGACGCATAAAGCCAAAATGTTTGCCTTCCTTGTCATACTCCAAAATGTTTGATAACGGTATTGAGTCTTTACCGCCACCACTTACGGTTTTAATATTGCCAACATAGCGTCGGTCTTTATATTTTGTTTTAACTCTAAATGATTGTGCGTATTCGCCTGTATCTCTTGGCGCTGTGCTTTCTAAAATTGCAATATATGCCTCCGCACCTGCTTGTAAAGCCTCTTGTCTTTTTTCAAAAGACGAGTGGATAAAATCTTTAAAAATTTCGTCCAAATTGTCTGCTAAATTTTCAAGCGATGTTTGTTTTGCCATAACTACACCCCTAAATAAGAAAACTCAAAATTTACACCACGATATGTATTATCTATATCAGGCAAATCGTTTTGACCATTTATAAGTTTAAAATGTGTGTCGCTCAAAAAATAGTCAATGATTGATTTTATTCTTATCTCCGCCACATCTATTTGTAAATTATTTTTGTTGTATCGATAATAATAACTAATATCTATAAAAAATTGTGTTGCAACAGCCTTGCCGTCCGCATAAAAACGACTTTTGTTTGATACAACACGATAAACAACATACTCGTCATTGTTTATATTAATTTGATTGCCTTTTGTGTCGGTTATTACATCAATCTCAACACGCCTAATATGGTGCGACATAATTCCGTCTTTTAAAAGCAAATCATCTAATTTGTTTTGTATCAAATTCCTTATTTTCATTATTTTTCCTCGCGTCTTTTTACTTGAAACTCAATCATTTTATTGCTTTCAAGGTAATTATCTGCCGACGAATTTAATTGATATGTATTTTGCGCGTCGGTTTTGCCGTTTTTGTAAATTTTAACATCTTTTGTTTTAAGAGCCTCCAAAATTTCGGCAACATAAGGTAGTCGAACACGCGCGGTGTCAATCGCGCCATTTGCCTGCTGTTCAATGGCTGTTGTACCATAACTACCAAGCCACTCGCAATAAAAACAATCGGTCTGCTCAATTACATTACCGTCATTGTCTTTAACTATTGGTACTTGTATTGTTAACCATTGTGTACTTGCGCCTTGACCTTGTGTATAAACGCTTTTTTGTATTGCGAATTTTACAAGCGTTCTTCGCTTTCTAGGTGTTTGTTGTGCTGCCATTCTTTGACCTTCTTAATTGTGATATTAGACTTACTATCATACCGTCCTTGCGGATAATATTGTTATCATCGCCTCTATCGCGACAATCCGCCCAAATGGATTTTATCGCAAAGGCTCGTTGAGTTGTTAGTTGATTGTCGGTTATTCCACTTTCCTTCATAAACTCAACAGCCTCGTCGATATATCCTTGTATTTCTTGCGTCTTATTTGGGTCGCTGTTGTAATACCCCAATTTATAAAGTATTTTGTCAACATCGGTTAATACTGCCATAAAGTCCTCCTAAATTTTATTTGCGGATTGCATAAGCGACCCTTAAAAACACATCAAATACTAATTATTGCCAGAGTTATTTGTTGGGGTTGTGGTTGTAGATTTCTTCCCATAATAGAATTTGTTAGGTGCTGCTTTACCTGCAACCATAAGATGTGCGGTGTATTCAATAACTCTTGTTTTTCCGTGAAGTTCAGGATAAATTTCAGTCGCTTTGACAAAGTTAAGTTTGTAATTTTTTGCATTACCAATAACAAAATCGCCGTTAGACAATCCTTCTTCTACTTCAACAGGAACTGTTGCGATTGAAGTAATACCGTCATTGTTATAAATTGGGAATTGGTATCTACCTTGACTATCTTTCTCAAACACCATTGCCAATGACATCGAGCGAGAGATATAAACTTTTGCTCCTTTTCTTGCGCGTTTAGATAAAGTTAGTAAACCTGTTTTAATTGCGTCAGCCTCACTTCCTGCTGTATATGCTGTGCCTTGAATAGCACCAACTGTAACTCCCGCAATCCTATCATCAGAGCCTGTACCGTAAAGAGCCTCATCAGCAAGCAATAAGTTAACCTCATTACCAAGGTCATTAAGCAAATAGGTTGCAAACTCTTCGTCGGTCATTGCCAATAGTTCCATTGTAACTTCAATTGTAAGTGGGTAGTTACCTTGCGCAAGAGTAAGTTTTCCCCATTTAATAGTGCGGTCATCTGCCGCAACTGTTTCTTTTTTACCTTTTGTAGTGCCGTTGCTACTTTCAATAACATAAGGGAATATTGTAGCACCTTTGATATGTGTTGGCATTACATCGCGTAAAAATGGGCTGTCAACCTGTTCAAGTTCCAGCAAATCATAAAGTACATTTTGTGGTATAAAAATACCGCCATTATTTACTCCATTAGCACTTTCACTTGGCGCTGTATATGTTGTTGCTGAAGTGGTAACCGCAATACCAAGCGCTCTTTTTTCGTTTTTAGACAAATCTATCTTTAAATCCATTAATTTCGCTCTTACTTGTTTACCAAGGGCAATTTTTGCAAATCTTAATGATTGTTCTTTTGTAAGTTCTTTATCTTCCGCGTTATCTACACTTCTAAATAAGGTTACATCATCTTTTTTCGAGTCTGCACTATAATTTGGTTTGCGTGCTGCTCTTTTTTCTGCGTCAGTTTCCGCAGCCTTTCTTTCGTTTTCTTCTTGCTTTTCGGTTTCTTCGATTTGGTAATCAACCTTTTTTATTTCTTCTTGTATTTTGGCAAACATTTCAGCGTCTGCGTCTGCTACTTGTGCCAAAAGTTCCTTCCTTTTAGCGATTAATTCTTCTAGTGTCATATTTTAATTCCTCCAAAAATAAAAATTTCTTTTTTTCAAGCAATAAAGCCGCTTGTCGCTTTTCGGTTTCAACCCTTTTTTCATTTTCCAACGCTTTGGCGCGTGCGTTTTCCAACGCACTTTTTTCATTTTCCAACGACGCCGAGCGGGCTGATATTGAAGTTTGGGGATACGCCCCGTCGTTAACGGCGCTAACCTCAAAGACCTTCCCAATTTTTGTGATACGCCTAATTGGCATTGTATCGCTCATATTTTCCCAACTTTCGCCTTCAACGGTTATTCCAAAGGCAAAAGACATATCCTCAACATCACCTCTAATAATTGCTGAGCAAAGTTTTTTAGAGTCGGCATTGTTTTCGATGTCGAGATTTGAATTAATTTTTAATCCGTGGTCGTCAATAGATATATCCATTGTTGACCTTTTACCGCGTCTATGACGGGCTAGTGGTAACATCATATCGTTATGATTAATAAAAAATTTAATATCACTCAAATCCGCCTCGTCAAGTGCGTGTCTGTCGATAATCTCATAAAATAAATCGCCAATAGGGGTTATTTTCTCAAACACAATAGCATAACCTTCAACAAATCCTGCAATAGGGTCAATGTTTGCTTGTGTTAAATCTCTTGTGTATTGACGCCTTTCAATTTCGTTTTTAAAATTAACCTGTGGCATTGTTATCCTCCTGTGCTTTATTTTTTATATCTTCCAATTGATACTTGTTAGCAATCGAGGTGTCGATATAGTTTAGCGACATACGGGTTGGTTCGCCGTCAGGTTCATATCCTAACAACTCTCGGCGTTCCGTGCGTGATAACAATGCGTCGTCGCGTGTCATTTCGCAAATTTCTTGTCGTCTACTAAAAGATAATGATTGTATTAATCTGTCATAGCATTTAATAGTGTGTCCGTATTGTATCTGCCTATCGGTAAATAATACAATTTTAAATGCCTGTTGTATTTCAAGCAATAAACCTTCAATTGCTGTTTGGTAAAATGCCGTGTATTCGTCGTCAGTATATTTACCTAAGTAAATTGGTAAACTTACACCAAGCGGCGATAATATCTCGTCGCGTAAAAATGATAAAATATTTGTGGGTATGTCGGTCGCACTAATATTTACGGGCGTAAAATCGCTTTCGTAATCTGTTGCCATAATTCCATATTTAGAATTAAACAAATGCTCCTCAAATTCGTCGCGAGCGATTACCTTTTTATCAACATCGGCAACAGTTTTCATTGTTAAAATTCCTTTTAACGATAAACTTGCCTCTAATGATTTTGGTATAGCCTCTTTGATAACCTGTATTGTTTGTAAATTTTCCAACAGTCCACGATTATCGGGCGAGCCATTTATTCCGCCACCTAAATATTGATTAGCGCCGTAACGATGTCTAATGTGTATTACATCGCTATATGGCAAATCAAACACAACATCGTTTGATAGGCTTGTTAATTCGATACGCATTTCATTTTCGCTTGTCAGATATATGTGTGCCTTTGCATTTTCGATAGGATAAAAGCCTCTTGTAACACGCCTTACATATTCTGTACCTTTGATTGGCACTTCGTCATATTTCCAATAAATAAAGCAGTTTTGATTTACCATTGTTAAATATGTAATCTTGTATAAAAAATCCTTTAAACCACATAAAGGGTTGAGCCTTTGTGAAAACACGGCATTTATATCATCGTCAAGTATTTCAACGGTTTTAGGACTGTTTTTCTCAATAACTGATTTGATATTACATTTTGACACTTCCTCTGCTATACGATGTATTGCTGTTTTAACAATATCGCTTGCCGTAATGTCTTTACCAAAAGACGAAAACAAAACTTGATTAGCGGTAATAAACTTACTATTAAAAACATTTGTCTTATTCCAACCAAGCAGATTTTCGATTGCCTTTTTGATAGTTCCCAAGTTTTTACCTCCCCGTACTAAATAAAAAGTGAGCCGACAAAAAGTAGGGCATAAGCCTAATTTTATCGACTCACTTAACCAATCTATGGTTGGAGTACTGCCACCTTGTGTGGCTATATATTTTTTAACGCAACCATTATAACATAAAAAATTAAAAATGATAACTAATCACTTTTGAGCCTTGATTGTAAAAGTGTATTCTATCCCACATTTATGACAATAAAAAGTTGCATTACATATACCAACTCGCGTGTCATATTTTCCTATCAAACAATTATGTATCGGGCAACGAATATCCTTTTGATTAATCGACATAGTTGGTTTGTTCTTGTCTTGTGATTTTCTTAAATCTTCAATCATAATCAACCTCCAATTTTAGACATAAATGCTGTTTTACACTCACGCAATGCTGCAAGCGCTATAATCTTTGACATTGTACCATCAATCTTATTGCCGATATAGCCCCCAATCTTGTCAGGCATAACATATCCGATGTTATTGTGTTTTACGGCTGTATTTTTCAAGCACCAACGACACATCTCATTGTTGTTATAATTGATGTGGTGCGCACGCAATTCAACTTCCAATGTTCTTGTTGGAATATTTAATGTGTCATAATTCATTTTTATTTTTAATGGGACATTGTCGCCAAAGTTTTTAGCCGTAATCTTCGCAAATTCTTTGGCGTGCCATTGGTCGTATCCTGCTTTATATGGACGGATACCAAATTTGTCGTAAACCTCACGCACATAATTTGCAACAACATCATCGTCAATAATTCCGCCATCAATAATCCTGCACAAACCGTCATCTGCCCATTGTTTATAATCTTTTTTTTCTGGATTTGTTGGCGAGTCGGTGGATTGTCCGTCGTTTGCTTTTAGCGAAGTTACAAAATACATTGTGTGCATATATATCGTTGGGTCGTTCGGTTTCATAAACAAAAATGTTACTGCACAAAGGTCGTTTGTTTCCGCCAAATCCGCACCCACGATACACCAATTATTTTTAAAGTCGCTTAAATCAAATGTTGCCTCGTTTATTATATATTCTTCTTTAAGCCAAGCACCAATCGCAAGTTGTTTCCAATTAAACTCCTTGGCTAATGTAAATGCCCTTTGTGCGCCGTTGCTTCTTGCGTCCTCAACCAAGTCGCGTAAGTCGCTAATTTTTTTGACAACACCAAGCATTGGGTTTGATTTCGTCCAACTTGACTCATCGTTCCAAATTTCGTCCTCGCTATCTTGTGTATATAACCATACAAGCCAACGAGGCTTATCAATTTCGCCTTTTAAAACTTTTCTTGCCTCTGCTAATCTTTCGTCAAGGTATCCGTCTTGTACAACCCCGTCGGTCGTAATTTCAATATACAATGGCTCGTCTTGCGTTGTTAATGACGACCTTAACGGCATTACGGTTGTACGGTCTTTCATTTCGTGGACTTCGTCCACAATTACAATTTTAAGGTTACGACCTTCTTTTGCTCCTGCAAGAGCAGACATTTTTTTGATAGAGCCTTTATTTTGTTTGCTAAATTTTCCCGTTTTCTTTCTTTGTTTTGGATTACCGAAAAATATACCTTTGATATTTTTACGGGTAACTTTTTGCATTGCACGCGACTCCTCACGGAAGTTGTTAATACAATCAAATATCAATGCAGCCTGTTCATAGTCGTTAGACGCACACATAACCTTTTGACCTGCCTCACCACAAAACCACTCCGCTAATACTAACGCCGCAACAAATGGTGTCTTGCCATTCTTTCTAGCCATAAACAATAAAAACTCTTTGTATTGACGCACCCAACGACCGCCGCCAAGCAATTCGTCGTCAAAGATATAAAAACCAAATAACGCCTCGGCGATTGCTTTTTGATTAATCTCTAATAAAAATGGTTTGCCTGCAAAGGGGCTTTCAAAATGTTTAACTTCATTTTCAATAAACTTGATACGCTTGTGTGCCTGCTCTAAATCAAAGTGATATATATCGCCGTGAAAATATATATTTTGTATAAGTGTTTCAAGCATTGTTTTTAATTCACGACCAATATTCTTTTTGCCCGACCGACAAAGTTTATAATATTCAACCAAATAACTATGCCTGCCGTCAAATTCTTCATTGAGTACAGTCCAACCGTCTATTGGCACAATATCGGGATTGACTAATTTCCACTCAATCAAATCATTATTCGTAATCGTCAAGGTCGTCGTCCTGCTCAACAATAGAGCCGAGCAAATCCTTGTTTAATTTTTGCATTGACGATGTATATTGTGCCATATACTTAACACGCGCTTTGCCCGCTGCTGTTTCTTGCTGCTCAATTGGGTTTTTAGGGTTGTAGATAATAGACGGTAAGTCCTTTATCATTTCAAGCACGGCGAACAGTTCCGCCACCTTTCTAATCCAAGAGTCGTTAATTGCGAGTTTGTTTTCGTCAACATTTGCCGACTTATATTTGTTGATAAGTCGGTTATATTCTTTATCGACTATTTGTTGTTTTGTTGTGTTTGTGTTTGTTTTCACAAAAAACCTCCCGTTTTATCTTTTTTAGATTTTTTATAGAAAAAGTCAAAATTTTAGTGTGTGTTTTTCGTGTTTGGGGCTTGGAGTCTTTTTGATTTTGAAAAATTTGAGTGAGGTGGGGGGATTGTTTCAAAATATTTTTGAATATCCTCGCATATATAATGCGACCAACAATAATTACAATCTTTTATTTGGCAATGATTACACATTGCTTTCAAGCCTTGTAATACCTTGGCAAGTAGGTTGTCAGCACTGTTCATTTATTTACCAACTATAACAGGTTTACATTTTTTATACTCTTTCAAATGGTTTGTAGAGTTTTTTATTGACGCTTGCGCAATCTCACTCAACACTTCTTGTTGCATTTGATAAATCTTGTAACTATGTTTACCACTTACCATACCAACAATTATGTTTGGTATTGCACTATTGTACGAGTTGTCAATGCGCACTAAATCGTACTTATCGTTGCAAACTAAACAAATGTTATCAACGACAACAATATCGCCTTTATTAATACCAAGTCCATTTATTAATTTTTTCATATTGATTGTTTTTATTTTTGACATAATTAAATACTCCTTTGTTATTCATTGTAACGCGACCAATAATCATCAATCCAACCAAGTACTGCGTCCTGTACTGCTTGTCTTTTTATATCTCTTTTGCAATTAGCAACACATTCTTCTTTTGTTGTGTCAATATGGATAAGTTCACAACCATACAATTTAACCATTTCGTCGCGGTCGTACTTTTCGGGGCAGGTTTGTATTATATATGCGTTTTGCCAACGGCGACGAGTTCCCGCCAATCTTGCCACATTTAATAAATAATCTCTAACATCAAATGCAACGCGCTTTGTTGCGTCGGGTTTATCATACATACCACAAATACAAATTGCTTTATGTATTTTATCTAGGTCAATAATTAAATCATTTCTTGTTGCTACGGTTTCAACATAAAGGTTTTTACCTGCACAAGGCGAGCCATAGACTAAATAAATATGTTTTTGTCCGACAACATTGCCAAATCTTGCGTGGCGCTTATTATGGCAATTATGACACAACACCTCGATATTGTCGGGGTTTAGCGTAATGTTTACATCGTCAATATTATCAAGTGTTAATTCAATAATATGATGTGGTCGCAATTCGTCAATATCAAATATCTCGCCACACTCTGCACACTTACCACCGCTCTTAATTTTGCATTGCAACGCCAATGTTAAATAATCTTTACGACAATAAAATGCGTGTATTGGGTCTAGCGCCATAATCAAATACCTTCCGTATCAAATGGCAATTTGCCTGATTGTTGTAATTCTAACGCTTTTTTGCGCAATTCCACCATTTGTGGGTCGCGTGCAAATTCTTCACTAAAACGATTAACTAATAAAAATTGCAACATACCTGCGTCGGCTTTTGCGTGGCGTTTATAAGTTATTGTTTTAGTTCCTGTGATATTACCTTTGTCGTCTTTATACTCTTGTGTGGTGATTTCTTCATAGTTATAACCAATGGCAACTTGATACGCTTTGTTGATTAAATCAACCTTTAATGCTGTTTTTGCTTTTAAAAGTGTTTCGTTTAGTTCGGGATTATCTTTTTTATATTGCGCCCATTGAGTTTTGCCAACGCCATAATATAAACAAATTTGTCCTTCGGTAACTCCACAACGCACATATCTTTCGATGTCGTCCAAATAAGGTTTTACCTTATTTGCGTACTGACTTGGTAAACCTGTTTTCTTTTTTTCTTGTGTTGTTTTTTTATTGGTTATTTTAGTCGCCTTTTGACTTTGTTTTGTTTTTTTCTTTTCCATATCTTGTTTTTTTGATTGTTTCGGCATTTTAATCCTCCTTATTATCAATCAATATTTTTGATAAAATAATAAACGGTGTAAGTGCTATTGTTATAATTATCGGGGTACAACAATTAATCCAACTCAATAATGTTGCTTTACATAATTTACAAATTATCATTATCGCACTTATTGGCAAGCAGAAGATAATCACAAGCATTGATATTAAGTAAAATACACTTATTAAATTTTTAATTTTTTTCATTTTTACCAAATCCTCCAATTTCGACTCTAATAAATTTGCATTTTAATTTTTTGTATATACTTTGACGATGTACCATAGTTTTTGCGTATCTGTACGAGCAATGTGCATATTTTGCAATTTCCTTTATCGTATCAAATACACCGATAGGCAACTCCAAGTCATCAGCCGTAACGGCTAAATACAAAACTTCCACTTTCCTTTTTTTAATCATAAGCGCCACCGAAAACAAATAATTTTTCTATTTTGGCGATTTTGTTTCGGTTGTTTAAGTGTGATAATGTTTCGTGTTGCCAAATACAAACAAAATCGTCGGGTGCGTTATGTTCGCTTATAACAACGATATGTCCTTGCCTTGATAAATCTCTACACCATTGCCAAAATCTTTGCGTATTAAACTTTTTACAATATCCAACACCTTCAGCATAAGGCGGGTCGCAATATATTAAACATTGTCTTGACGGTGGGATTATTGACTCATACGAGCCACAAGCAAGTAAAATATCTTTTAAATTTGGTAATTGATTTATAAAATTACTTTTGCTTTCTTCAAAATAATTTCTTGTTTTGCCTTCTTTGGTGTTGGCAATCGCACCATAACAACCACCATACACGCAGGCGTTATATGACGCAAATAATAATATTGCTGCACGATACCAAGGTTGATATTTAAACTCATTGTCGCGTACATCGTAATAATGCTCTTTTGTTGGAGTTTCGATTAAATTTAACAATTGGGGATTGTTACGACAAGTTTCAACAAGATTTATAACAATAGGGTCAATGTCGTTGCCGATTTTGTTTTCGCAAATGATTTTATCGATAATGTTAAAACCACCAACAAACGGCTCTATATATGTTTTGATATTGTTTTTATAAATCAAGTTTTGCAATATTGATACAATTTCTTTTGCAAGTTTTGATTTACTCCCTAAATATTTCATTTTGACATCGTCCTCCTTTTTGATTTCGCTTTACCATTTTTGCATAGATATAAGCACCTGATACATACTCGCTTGTTTTACTAAAACAATCAACTAATTTGTATTGGTCGTGATACATATCCTCAAACACATTGTATGGACTAACCTCGCCTCTAACAATTTTATTTACTTTTTTACGGGTAAGTTTATAATCGGCAACAGTAATTATTGGCTTGTTTAAATTCTTTGATGTAACATATCGCTTTGTGCCTCTTGGGTCTTTTAGAATATATCTAATCATACCCTCGTAACCGCTATCGTCTGCCTGTAATCTTCTTGTTTGTTTTCTTGCACCGTTGCACCATAATTTCTCGGCAATATCTCTATCGGGGAAGTTGGTAACAATGTGGTGGTGTACACGGTGTTTTCCTTTTTCTTCGTCGTCTTCAAATTCGGTAACATAAACATATTTAAGTGGCTCAAAATTGTGAGTATCTGCATAATACTTTAAGCGTCTAATAAATTTAACCATTTCTTTTTGTGCCAACTCGACACTTTTAGGCAACTTTGATGTTTCGTATGTAAATGTACCCCAAATGTCTTTATCGGTAAAATTTGTATTAACTAGGCGTACAAGATTTTTAACAGCATTCTTTTGATTAAGTCTTTTTTGCGCCTCACGACTTTCTCGTATCTTTCTACATCTCGACAATGACGCTCTTGTGTCCCAAACAGGATAAACTTCACACTCCAACACTTTACCGCTTTTAATTGTCTTTGTTCTATAATGGACAATGTGTTTATCTTGTAATGCCGATAATCTCTCTTGGTTTTCTAGTTCCAATAAAAACAAATCTTCTTTATCAAACTTGTCAACACTATAATTGTGCATTGATTGCCTCCATATAATTTTTAAATATTAAATAATAAAGAGAATACGCAAGCGTTTCGCCGCTTGCAGGACGACAAGGCGTTACACCCTTGACCCGTTTGGTAATCAATAAAAATAATCTTTAATCTTTAAATCCTGCTTTAATTTTTCTCTTGTAAATTACTTGTGTGTTTTTAAATACTTCGTTGATTAAATAATACTTCATTACAAGGACGCTAATAGCACAATTTTTTGTTTTCGTTTATTGACATAATGGGGCAAATATGCTATACTATTTGTAGGTTTGGTTGATGTCTTGTCAATCCCGAAGGCTGTCGCGAGTGCCAAAATTGCGACAGCCTTTTATATTAAGTTTTTAGCAATTAATTGACTTGCAAAATAACATTTGTTATAATGCTTGTGTCAATGTTAATTGGCAATTGGTTGGTCGCCATTGGTAATGTTATTATCATTGGCGGCTTTTTCTTTTATCTTTTTTAATTTCTTATCGAGTGTATAAACCAAATGTCTTATACACTCGGTTTTATTTTTAAATCCTAACAATTTTAATGACTGTTTGTTAAAAACTCGCTCGGCAACATCGCGCCATAATTCAATTGTTAAATTATAAATATTGTCGCCGTGCGATTTTCCGCCACAATCTTGGCGTTTTATAGCCGTCATCACTAAATTTGTATTGCTTGGAGCAATATTAATCTCGCGAATATCGTACAAATCCAAGACATTACAATTAAGATAATCGCAGATTGTTTCTAATACTTTTGGTATCGGTAAACAAACATCGTTTATCATTTTGCTTAAAAGTGATTTATCCACACGATTATCAACACGGTGGATAACTTCCAATAAATCCTTTTGCATAATGCCGTTATCGAGCATTATTTTTTTATATTTTGACATTTTTGCCTCCACTTTGGGATTTTGTTTGCTTTTCTTTGTGCTTTTCCACAAATAAACCCGAGATGTCGTGCATTAAATTTTCCTCTGCCTGTGTAAGCCCGCTATTTTTTAATTGCGTACCTTTTATGTATAATGGCACGGCAGGCAATGGCTCGCCCGTTGGGGAGCGCAAAGCCGTTACGCCAACTTGTATATAAACTTCTTTTACCATAATTTACCGCCACCTTCAGGATTGTAAAATTTCTTCATAAATGGTGGTATATCTAATGGTTGTTTGTTTTGTTTGTTGCAGTTGCAAGTAATATCAAAAGATAATCCCGCCACCACAACTTTGATTTGTATTTCGTTGTTTATTTTTATCCTATCGATTTGAGCCAATAATCTCGTTAAACAATCAATCTCGCTACATTTACGATTGATGTTTTGTTCGGGTGTTTCTCTATTAAACATTTTAATTATCCTCGCTTTTGTAAAATTCTTTATTATCGTGTATATTGCCAATAATATTTAAAAAATGTACCTGTTCAATATCGACAATAACATTAACATCATTAAGCAACACAAATTCGCCGTCTATAAAATCAACAACAAAAACTTCATCGGGGTCAAACGGGTCTTGCATAATATCGCCCTCAAATACTTTTTGCTTGCAATTATCGTTTAAGCCAATGTATTGACCGATTGTTTCTTTATCAACCTGTATATGCATAACATTATCAAACTTATCTTTGCATAAAATTGTTGGGAATTCAGGATTTGTTGTTAAATCTAAACTCCCATAAAACCAGTCTTTGTACATTATTCCTGTTTTGTCTTTTCCTCTAAATTCTATCTCACGCATATCACACCTCTACTTTTGCACCGTCGCTATAAGTAAAACCAATAACGATGTTGCCTTTATTGTTTTGGGATATATTAACTTTTAAGCGTGCAAACTTAAAACTAGCCGAAGTGATAACGCTGTCCAATACTGCAATGCCTGTATTAAGTAAAAGTGTGTGGATTTCGTCGGTTAATTCCGCACCACGCTTGTCGCAATATTCCGCAAAATCGTCAATGCTTTGTCATAATTTAACAATGTTTTTTTCGCGCTCGCTTTTCTTTTCTAATTCATATTGATAGTTTTTGGCGTCGTAACAATCGCAACTAATAGTCGCTGCCTCGTCCGCCACCTCTTGGCTTTCATAATTTGCCATTGGTAATTTTTGTTTGCCGCAATATCGGCAAGTTGGATAAAATGTATTATCTTCCATTTTTATTGTCCTCCATTAATATAAATATCTTCGCAAGGTAAATACTCAATTGTTATATCCTTGCTTGACTCCAATTTGTCTAAAATAAAAGATATTGGGTCTTGATTTTTGCGTCTTTGTAAGTTGTTTATTTTTTCGATTACTTTTTCACGGTCCTTTTTGTCAACTATGATGTTTTGAGCAATATTTTTATTGCTATCAAAAATGTTAATTATAACTTTTTCTTTATTCGTTACCTTCATTGTTTAACCTCCAATTTTCATTGCGTACCGCAAAAGCGTCGCCACATTGTATTATGTCAGGATAGTTTTTTTGAGCGATTTGTATTGCATATTTATCAATTTCATAAGCATAATAAGTAACATTTTTAAATCCTAATTTATCTAAAATATAGCGGCCCGTTGCAATTCCGTCATACATTGACAAAACAACGATTTGCTCGTCCTTTGAAACATCTTTTAAAGCATTGTTTAAAATATGTAATACAACCTCCGCCGTCCAACCATTGCCAAGTGCTTTGTATCTTTGTGCATTACTTACACCTTCAGTATAATTGTCGGGCATTGTTTGCAATCTTTCACACTCGATAGGGGTTAATTTTCTTATAATGTAATACCCGTCATCTAATGGGATTGGATACTCTTTGTTATTTATAAAAATGTAATTATTTTTTACTGTATAAACTGGTATATTTGTGCCGTCCTCGCTTGTTATGGTTATTGGGCAAAAATACAATCCCGTATTTGAGCCAACGCCTCCACTTTGTGCTGTTTGTGCAACCGATTTGCCATTTGGCGAATAAATCCTATTACCTTGACCGCCTTTGCCAATCTCTCCAAGTTTAACAGGGCAGGCATAGAGTCCTGTTTTACCACCTTGACCTCCGCCACCTGCATTTATGGTTACACTTTTACCTTGATAAGAATAAACACGATGTGCTTGGCTACTACTTCCTATATCGCCAAGTCTTATCGGCTCGCTTATTAAATTATTTTCTTGATATGCACCATTTGCTGTTATTGTTGGTGCTTTTTCTTTTTTAACACCACCCTTATTAAATCCGTGTGGTCGTTGAAGTATTACAGGCTCGGCAATCATATCAATTTGTTGCTTTGCTGGATTTGGGTCATTAATTCTATCAAACCAACCTCCGCAATTATTAGGATAATGTGCTGTGATTGGTCTTGATTTATCCTGATTTCCATATTGAGGGAAGCGTTTGATGTTTTTTAATTCGTAACCTTCATTTAAAATTAGTGTTGGTTGTAATATATCTTTTAAATAAATGTGTCTATCTTCGGGCTGTTTTACATTTCCGCAATTATGTACATAAAACCTTTGTCGGTTTTGTGCAGAAACAAGAGCCGAATTTATTTCAATATAGTGGTTATTGATTTCGTCAACACTTAACTCTTGTTTAATTTGGTCTTTTATAGGCTGTGCCGCCGATTTGTTATTTTCATATAAAAATATATCTGGTTTAAATTTTTCTTTTGCAATAAGATAGTTTTTAAACAACTCCCAACCTTGACCCTCTGCGGTTATTTCTCTATTATTTTTTTGTGCTATACTCCAAAATGTACAAGGCGAGCCTCCAATTAAAATTTTAATCATTTAACAAAACCTCCTTGCGATGTCTTTTCCAAGAATTAGAAAAAGCACAACAGTTAAAAAGTGATAAAGACAATTTATTTGTCTTTTTATCAACAATCACATTATTTATTGGTTTTGCAAGGTTGATAAAAATGTGATGTATTTTATATCCTTTTATTGTTGTGCTGTTTTGGTTTGTTTGGTTAATTTGGTTTGTTTGTGTCATTGTCTTTATTCCTCCATATTTTATTTTTAAAATGAGCCACAAGGTCATTTATTGTTATATCGTATAAAGCGTAAGCGTCGCGTAAATCGTTAATTGGTGTCAAATCATAAATTGCACGCTCGATACACGCCTCGACATTTGATAAACATTTGCTGAAGTAAAGCCATTTGGCGCGGCTTAAAATTAAACTTTCATTTAACATATCCGCCACCTATACCGTTGCCACATATAACTTGACCGTGCCATTAATCAAGCAAAATGTAAACGCAACAACCTCGTTTAGATTTTTATGTAATAATTCCAAGCACTCCGCGATTTCGTCGCTAGGCTCTTTAATTCCATTTACTACCAATTGTGTTGGTGTGCCAAATTTAATAAATGGATTTTCGGTTTGGTTTGATTGTTTCATTTGTCTTATTCCTCCCAATAAAAATTATCACACATATGGTCTTTCATTTCTTTTATCTTGGTAGTCCTTGGGGAGTTAAAATTTGCGTCCTTGCCAATATACTTACCATAATAAAAACCGCGTCGTTTTTCGATTTCAAATCTTCCGTCATCGCCTTTGGCGATTTGTTTTTTACCTTCAGTTACCCATTTCATAGTTAATCCTTTTTGTAAAGTATCTTTTTAAGACACTTAATTTGCAAAAAAAATTGCGTCGACTTCTGCTGCTGTTAAATTATATCTTGTTTTAATTTTAACAATTTCGGTTTGTGTAAAATCCGCATTATCATTCTTTTTTGCACTTAATGTTTGCGGTGCAATACCAAGATATTTTGCAAGCGTTACATTAGAGTCGCCGTACAATTTCATTTTGCTTTCAAACAATTTTTTATCCATTGTTTACCTCCAAATTTTTATAAGTATCTTTTTAAGACACTTTCATAATAGCAAAGAAAAAAATCAAAGTCAACTATTTTTCGCATATTTTTTAATTTTATGAATATTTTATTGAATTATTAGAAACTTTATGCTACAATAAAGACACTGGACGAGGTAAAAGTTATGAAAATGAGCGATATTATAAAGCAATTAAGGTTACAAAAGGGCTTAACGCAAGAGGAATTAGGCAAAATTATTGGCGTTCAAAAATCGGCAATTAGAAAATATGAGAGTGGTGCTGTTGAGAATATGAAACGCACTTCGATTAAAAAACTTGCCGATTACTTCAATGTTTCGCCTAGTTATTTAATGGGTTTAGAAGATAATGTTAATTATGGTATTAATAATGGTATCATTGGCAACAACAATCAAAACAATAATATATCAAATGGCAAACATTTAACGCCAATACAAAATGCCATTGTTACGGTTTGTTCTGCATTAACCGAAAAACAACAAAGCGATGTGTTGTCTTACGCTACCGCTCTTTTGAGTGAGTCAAAAAAATAAATTTAGAATTTGCCAATGTCGGTAAAATGATAATTATGTGAGGTTTTATATGAAGTGGTTTTATAATTTAAAAAATAAATATAGAGTTTTAATTGCGGTTGGTGCTTGGTTGCCAATGTTTATTATGGGAGTTATTATTGGCAATAATACCGATAATATGTCTACTTGGCAATCATTGTTAAGTGTTTTATTTTTAGCGGTTGGTATATTCTTTACTGTTTTTGCCGTTAAAGCATATAACACACAAAAACCAAAAAAAGAAAAGATAAAAAAACAACCAATACCAAAAGGTACGGGTCGTACTTTGATTGCAAAAAATCCTGACGGAAGTCTTGATGTAAGATATGGTGACGGTACTTTTAAACATTACACAGCCGACGAGGCAAAAGATATTGAGATTGTCGAAGATGTACCCGACGAGGATATTGACAACAATACATCTAGTGATAATGAAAATGTTGACGACGAATTTGTAATAAAAACATCTTTTACACACAACTTTATTGATGTTGAGTTGCCTATGTTTGCAAAATTGGTTGGTGTAACTTTTGACAATAGACAAGAAAATATTAAAAACAGTCAAATCGGCGACGATATATTGATAACACATAAACCAACGGCAGAATATCCTGAAGCAACAATAGCAATTAATACGCGTACAAATCAAATTTTGGGAAGTATTAAAAAAGATTTAGCAAAAATGCTTGTTTTGGAGTTTGAAAACGACTTTGTTTTGATTGGCAAAATTGCAGATATAACAAATGGTATCGATAATAAGTTTGGTTGCAATATTCAAATAATTAGCAAACAATAAACAATATTTATGTTGGCGACATTTATGTCGTTGACAACTTCAGCAAGTTACAAGCAAATTACAAGCAAGTTAAATTTTGGTAACGACATTTATGTTGCTACTACCATACTAATTAAAAGGAGTTAATTATGCAAAATGCCGTCATATATGCTCGATATAGTTCACACGGACAAAATGAGCAAACAATTGAGGGTCAAATTAGGGTTTGTAAAGAGTATGCAGCACAACATCGCTTGAATATAATTAATACTTATATTGATAAACATAAAACAGGTACTGATGTTAATCGTCCACAATTTCAAAAAATGATTGACGACGCAAAAACAAACTCTTTTAGTTATATAATTGTTTATATGCTCGACCGATTTGCCCGTAATCGATATTATAGCACAATGTATACCTTCCAATTAGCACAAAATGATGTCAAAGTTATTTCCGCCACCCAAAACATTACCGAGAGTGAAGAAGGCGAATTGTATCAAATGTTTTTAGAGTGGGAGGCAGAAAAATATAGTAAAAGATTATCAAAGCGTGTGCGTGAAGGTTTAACCACGAGCGTCGCAAATGGTACTTTTACAGGTGGATTTATAAATTATGGATATAAGGTTGTTGAAAAACCCTTAACCGCCACCCGTAATATAAAAGTTGTACAATTAAACGAAACAACAGCACCAATTGTTAAATATGTGTTTGAGCAATATGCTAATGGTGTATCAAAAAAGGATATTGCCGACGATTTAAACTCAAAAGGTTATCGATATAATGGTAAACCATTTAAGGGGCGAAGTTTTGACCGAATATTATCAAATCAAAAATATACAGGCTCATTTTATTTTGGCGAGCGATTATGCACAAACACATATCCGCAAATTATCGACCACGCATTGTTTGAAAAAGTACAAAAAAGATTAAGTCAAAATAAATACTTTTCGGGTGCTAATTCCGCCAAGGTTGATTATTTATTAACAGGTAAATTATATTGTGGGCATTGTGGCTCGCCAATGGTCGCAGACGGAGGCACGAGTAAAACAGGCAAAACCTATCATTATTATAGTTGTAAAGCAAGTAGAAAACACACTTGTAATAAAAAGCGTGAAGATAAAGGATTTGCCGAGTGGTATGCCGTGGAGCAAACACAATTATATTTAAGCGACCCAAGGCGTGTTAATATTATTGCAAACGATGTTATTAAATATTATGAGTCGCGTACTTGTAATGACGAGTTGAAACGCATACAAGCCGAGCGCATTAAAACACAAAAAGAGATTGACAATGCAGTTAATCTTTTGGTATCGGGCGTATCACAAACAGTTATTAAAACACTTGATAAAAAAATAACCGAATTAACACAATTGTTAAACGATTTAACTATCCACCAATCTAAAATTGAGATTGAGCAAGGTATGCAATACACAAAAGACGATATTGTTACTTTTATTACAGAGTTTATCCAAGGCGACCCGCACGATAAGGATTTCCAAAAAAGAATTATTGATAACCTGATAAATGCTTTTTACTTATATGACGATAGAATTGTTATTTATTTCAATATAAAAGGCGGTAAAGAAACGGCATTTATTGGTAAAGACGATACCGATGAGGCAATAAAAGATATTGAAAAAACGGGGCTTATAGGGGTTCAAACATTAACGCCTCCGCCCCGCCAAACTAAAAAGTTGTTAGTGAAAATTCTCTAACAACTTTTTTAATTTCATCCCGTTTTAGGGATTTCAAAGACATAGACATCTTTCTTCTGCTATAATTTGGATAGGAGAAAATAATGAGTAATTTTGGAGAAAAATTAAGAGATTTAAGAATAGATAAGGGTGTTTCTATTCAAAAAATGGCAAAAGATATCGGAATTGGTGCTACTTCTATATGTAGGTGGGAAAATAATCAATCCGACATTAGATGTAACCAACTTATCATTTTATCAAAATATTTTAATGTAACTGTTGATTATCTTTTAGGGTTAGAAGATTAGATAAACATAAACACCCCGTTTGTCTCCAAACGGGGTGTTTTTCTAATGTTTTTTTTATTTTCAGAACACATTTTCTCTTAAATTTTATAAGGACTATTATTTTTTCTTAATTTTATCTTACCACTTCTACTTATTTAGTTTTTTTATGTAACCCTAAATTTTAATCATTTATGAATTTTTAAAATCAACTTAATTTTAGGTCGACGCCAGATGTGGCTTTCTTTATTGATTTTATGACAACGTGGTAAGAATAATCGGGACTGACGCGCACTTCAACACGGTCGCCTATGTGTCGCCCCATAACCGCTTTGCCAAAAGGTGATTCTTTGCTTACGATATTTTGTGAGACATCGTTTTGCATTGTGGTCGCGAGTTGCATAGTTTCCGTCGTACCGTCTTCTTCGAACAAAACTTCCACTTTATCAAAAATTCCAACTTCGTCCGCGTTGCTATTTATTTTGATAATTTTTGCCGTTTTTATCATCGCGCGCAAATATTCAATTCGTCCTTCGTTCTTGCCCTTTTCCTTTCGCGCTGCGTGATATTCGGCATTTTCGCTAAGGTCGCCGTGGGCTTTTGCTTCGACAATTTCTTGCGAAATGCGTGGGCGCAAAATCGCGATTCGATAATCGATTTCCTTTTGCATTTTGTCAATATCGTCTTGAGTTAGTTCGTTAAACATTTTGTTTTCCTTTTAATTCTTCACGCAATTTCATCCAAAGTTTGCCGAGTTCGTTTCGCCCTTTTCTGTCAAGTCCAATTCCCCAAAAACTATCTTTTGGCGAATCTTCGCAAATAGTATAATCCCCCGTTTCGAGCAATTTTTTCTTGACATATGGATTTTGCGCCAGTTTAAGTCTTAACAACTTTTCCATAACGGAAAGTTTGATTTCGTCCCAGTTTTCACACTGTTTATCCTTATTTTTGTACGCGATTTTTTGTGCGTCGTGAGCGGAATAACTATCCATAATTTCCTTTGCTATTTCAGGAGCGCTCTTTAAAAATTTTGTTGCTTGATATGCGTGCTCAACTGTGCTATATGTAACACCGTCCACACACACTTTAAACGACGAAAAGTTGTCAAAAACAAAAAATTCTCTTGGATAAAAGCCTATAAATTCCCCCATTTTTTCACTTAGCCACGGGTCGCGATATTGTTCTAATTTTAACATTTTTTTCTCCTTTTTTGTGCTTTTTTAATATCAATTTTTTAAGATTTTCTCCACTTTTCTATCAAAATCATATCTTAAAACCAATTTTTTTATTTTCAAAACAATTTTCTTTTTTTCTACTTAAAAAGTTTTTCTACGCTATAATTATATATATTGCTCTTTTCGTGGTCAAATAATTTGCCTTAATTGTATTTTTTATTTTTACAAAAAAAAACAACTAAATGTGGGATTTATCAGCAAATTAAGCAATATTTATTACAAAAAAAGTATCTAAAAATATAGTTTAGCAAAAACAACAATAGATTGACAAAAAAAGAACACCGCCTATAATCTAAAAAGCGATGTTCACTTGTTTTTTAAAAACCTATCTATTTTGCTCCGCGTTTTGCGAATTAAGCACTGGTCCTTTGATATATTTATTGTAGTATTTGTTGGTGATATGTTCGACAAGGTCTCTTGCACGACCGACCCCACATTTTACCCAGCACTTTTTATCTTCCGAGTAGTACATTTTGTTGTGGAAATAACTTGCGTGGCGTTTTGTAATTTCAGTGTCAATAAGAGACTTATATTCTGGATAGTTACGTCTAATAACTTCCCATTGTGGTGGGTACAAAAGCGAGTAGCAATCAGGGCCATCTTTTTGGTCGTAATTAAATGGGTCAAGTCTTCTTTCTGGGTCTTTCCCCGTATAAACAAGCGGAATTGCGACATAAGACTTTTGCGAATTGTCAATAGGCGAAATTGAACCACGCGCGTCAACATCTCTATAATACCTTCTAGGGTCATTTGTATCAATAACCGTATAAATTCTAAGTCCCATTTGCGACTTTTTTTCTTCGTAAAGCTCAGGCGACACATTTCTTCCAAGCACGTTTTGGTCCATTTTGTAATTGTTTGTCGCAACAAAAGTAAGGCTGTCTATATTGTCGTCATAATTGTCATTCACAATCATTCTACGAATAATATTGTTAAGTGTGCTGACGGTTTCGTTACTGTTAGGATTTCTAAAACATTCGCTATCATAAGGTGCATAGTATTCGAAATCAACCATATCTTCCATCATAGCATGTGCCATAATCATCTCTCCCTTTTTTCTAATCGTATGATAACACACCTTTTTCTTCTTGTAAATAGGCAATTTAAAATTTTTAATCGTCTTTTTGCACAAAAAAACAATTTTTTCTTGATTTAACCCCTAAAAAGCGTCCAAAAAATGTACTTTTTCTAGTTGTTTTTTTAAACATTTTTTCTACAAATTTTTTAAAATTTAGCAACTTTTTTAAAAATAAAAGTCTCCAAAATTAACAATTTACGCCCATTTTCTTACAAAAAAACATAAAAATTATTTTGCTATTTTTTGTGATTTATGTTTAAAAATCTAACAAAATTTTAAGTTAGTGTTCCATTTCTCGTCCCATATTTTGCCTAATCTCTTGTGCAAATTTTTGGACATTTTGAGACATAGAACTAAGTTGTTCTTCCTTTATAAATTCCGACTGCTCGATATTTAGCGTCGTTGTTTCTTGCGCCTTTTCCTTACTTGTAACATTTTCTTCAAAAGACTTTTCTACCTCGCCGTCCGTCACTTTTTCTACTGGCGGTTCTTTTGAGCCTTCAAAAACATTTTCAACACCGTGTCTTTCCAAAACAACATTTAATTTGTCTTCATCAGGTTGTTTTTCCGATTTAACATCTTCAATGTAGACTTTCTCAATGTTATTCACAAGATTTTGCTCTTTTTCCGCGTTATCCTTATTAGAAGTTCTTAAATCAACCGCTTCAAAAACATCGCCAAATTCAGACTCTTTTTCAAGTGGTTCTTCAATTTCAATTTCTTTTTCTTCGACCTTTTGAGCGACCTTTTGTGGTGCGACCGCTTCTTGTTTTAAAGGTTTTTCTTTTATGTCTTGAATCTCTTTTGCAAGGAGTTTTGCGCGGTGATTTTTCTCAAAAAGTGCCAATTTTTCAACTGAGAAAACGAGTGGTTTTTTCTTTTCGTCCTTTTTATCTTTCCCCTTGTCCTTTTTCTTAGCGTCTTTCTTTAATTTTCCGCCCGCTTTTTTAGCCGACTTAGGGTTGCCTTTTTTTACTTTTTCTTTTGACTTTACTTTTGCACCCCCCTTTTTCTTTCCGCCCTTCTTCGCTTTTCCCTTGCTTTTTGATTTCGCCTTTGCTTTTGCCTTTTGGGCTTTTGACGGCGTAACCTTTTTAACTTCTTTCTTTTCTTCCTTTTTCTTGTCAACAATTTGCGCAATCTTTTCTTCTTTTGTCAAAGGTTTCTTTTCTTCTTCTTTCTTTTTTTGCGCTATTAGTTGCTTCATAAGAGGTTTATCAAGCGTATGTTTTTCGCGTTTTGTTTCTGATTTCGCGATTTTTTCCTTTTCTTTTTTTGAAACAAAAGTAAGTTTATCAAGATATTCAAGTTTAACTTCTTTTGCCCTTTCGTAGTTCTTTTCTATAAAGGATTTGACCGCTCTTTCTTCCACATTTTTAACATAATTTTCGTCAACGCGTTCTTCCGCTTGCTCGATGTATTTTGCAAGATTTTTGTTTCTAACATTTATAATTTTGTTGTAAACTGCACGCGTTTTTGGGTTTTCCTTATCTTCTTTTGTGGTTGCAATGTCAACACTCGAAAGCAAAATCTCGTTAACCGCCCTATCGTAAGAGTACTCGTCTTTTATGTCAAAAATTTGGCGTCTATCTTTAAGGCGTGTCAAAAATTCTTTTTTAATTCTCTCGCCATACTCGCCACTTTCTTCGATAATTTCCATCATTTCAAGATAGCACGCGTGCTCGTCACTTGCGGTTAAATCTTTTATTTCGTTTGCAAGGAGTCCCATATATATTTTTTTGAGCAAAATATTTTCAAAGCCGTAGTAAGCGTCAAATTCCATTCCGTAGTCATCATCATCTTCGTAAATATGAAAAAGAGTGAAAATAACATCAGTTGACACTGGCTCGGTTTCAGAGAGAGCAATACTGTCGACAAGTTCTTCGTAGACTTCGACATATTGCCCCGCTTCGCGAGTGACATTTTCGATAAGTAAAAGTTTTGCTTCGTACTTATTTATTCTAAGTTTAAAATACATATCGCCAAAAATGGGGATAATCGCGCGCAAATCGTAGGTCGTTCTGCCGTCTTTTATAGCGGTGTTGTAAATAAGTTTAGGAATCTCTATGAGTTCTTGCCTAATCTCAGGAATAAACAAATAATTGCCGTACTCGTCGTAACTGCCAAGGCGCCCGTTCTCAATTATGTCGCGATTTTGCTCGTTTTTGCAACTTTTGACCGCAAAAGGGTCAACAATAGACTCGCCGTTTGTTCGCGAATAAGAAAATTCCGCGTTTTCGTCCTTTTTTGCTTCATCATTTGACTTTGCGGACGCACTGTTAACTATGTCTTTAATTTCCTTTTCGCTCTTAGTGTCATTAAAATTTTCCGACATTTTATTCCCCCTTTTTTGCCTAAAACTTAGTTTAAATATTCAAATTTTCCAACTTTTTTCGTTGGTTATCGAGTTTTAAAATTTCAATAAGTTCGTCTAAGTTGCCGTTCATAAAATCAAGCAAATTATACGCCGTGTAGCCCACTCTATGGTCAGTTATGCGCCCTTGTGGAAAGTTGTACGTCCTTATCCTTTCCGACCTGTCGCCTGTGCCGACTTGCGACTTTCTCTCTTCTGCATACTCTTTATTCTTTTGCCCTTGATAAAAGTCGTAAAGTTTAGCCTTTAAAACCATCATCGCTTTTTCGCGGTTTTTAAGTTGGCTTCGTTCGTCTTGGCAAGAAACAACAATGCCCGTTGGAAGGTGCGTAATTCTTATCGCGCTGTCCGTTTTGTTAATGTGTTGTCCGCCCGCGCCACTACTTCTATATGTGTCAACGCGCAAGTCTTTATCTTCAATATCAAATTCCACTTCTTCAAGTTCAGGCAAAACCGCAACGGTCACTGTCGAAGTATGCACGCGCCCTTGACTTTCCGTCTCTGGCACTCTTTGCACTCTATGAACGCCACTTTCGTATTTAAGGTTACTAAACGCGCCCGCGCCCGAAATTTGGAAAACAACTTCTTTTATTCCGCCGAGTTCAATTTCGTTTATGCTCACGACTTCGGTCTTGTATCTGTGCCTTTCTGCATACATCATATACATCCGCATAAGTTCGCTCGCAAAAAGTGCCGCTTCGTCTCCCCCCGCGCCCGCGCGAATTTCTATGATAACATTTTTGTCATCGTTTTCGTCTTTTGGTAGAAGAAGAATTTTGAGTTCGTCTTGCAAAGTTTCGCGAAGTTTCTCGTTTTCCGTGACTTCTTCTTCGGCAAGGGATAAAAGTTCTTTGTCCTTTTCTTCCTTTAAAAGCTCTTTTGCGCCCGCAAGGTCGTTTTCGCACTTTTTAAGCTCTTCAAATTTTTCGACAATTGGTTTAAGTTCGCTATGCTCTTTAACAAGTTTTTGCCAAGTTCTATTGTCCGCAATGACTTGTGGGTCAATAATTTTTGAGGTCAATTCTTCATATTTTTTTGCAATGCTTTCTAGTTTTTCAATCATATTTATTCTCCGTTTGCCACAATAACGCGATCGAGCCCCGAAAAATCTTTATAGGCACTCGTTTTGAATCCCGCCTTTTCAAAGATTGCTTGGACATCTTCTCGCTTGTTATATCCTATTTCCATAATTATTTGTCCGCCTGTTTTCAAATATCTTTTTCCGTCTCTAGCTAAAATTCTATAAAATTTTAACCCGTCAACCCCACCAACAAGCGCCATTTCGGGGTCGTAATTTTTGACGGAAGTCGACAAATCGTCATATTCCTTTTTTGAAATGTATGGCGGATTACACACGATTATATCAAACTTTTCGTCCTTTTTCAAGTCTTGAAACATATCGGTTTTTATAATTTTAACGCTTTCGTTTTGTGCATTTTTCCTTGCTACTTTAAGTGCTTCGCTTGATAAATCAGCGAGCGTCACGTTTGTCGCGTCACCTAAAAATTTCTTTATCGACAGCCCAATACACCCGCTCCCGCAACACATATCAAGAATATTTATTTTGTTTTTTCTAGGTACCTTGTTATTTGTTCTTGGGTCTAGGGAAACGGAAAAATCTCCCCGTCCACAATCACCCCATAGGTTGTCTCGCCCGCTTGCCTTCCTATCTTGTGCGGTTGAATTTTCTTCTCTTTTTTTTGATTTGTCACCTTTGAGTTTACTTCCATTTTTTCCATATTTTTCTTCACCCTTTATATTGTTCGTCAACATTCCTTGCGCGCTTTTTATCACAAGTTCAACCAAAATTTCGCTTTCCTTTCTAGGGGACAAAACATTTTTATTGATGTAAAATTCATATCCCATAAACTCGGCACTTTTAAAAATCTTACTTAGTGGCTCATTTTTCATTCGCCTTTTGAGTACTTTTTCAATTTTCTCCACTTGCTCGGGACTTAGTTCTTTTAGCAAAAAAAGTTGCGCGCTTGTAACATTTAATGTAAGCCTTACAAGCAAGCGTTCTTCACCCTCAACATAACTATCAAGTGTCGATATTTTTCCCCTTACTTCCCTTAAATATTTTTGTGTATCCAATTTTAATAACCTATTTTTCAATAAAGTCGATGACGTCTTTTGTGACTTGGTCTTTAATTTTTGGCTCGTTTAAAATTTCGTGACGCGCATTATCGTACAATTTCATTTGGACATCTTTTATGTCAAGCCCCATATAAAATTTGTACAAATTAACGACCGATTTCCCGTAGTCGCCAACTGGGTCCTCTTTCCCCGCAATTAAAAGAATTGGCTTTGACTTATCAATTGCGTCCACATATTCCTTTTTATAAATTGTCGAAAAAGCGCCAAAAAAGTCGACATAAAATTTTGCCGAAAAAGGTTGTGTGCAAAGTGGGTCGGCGTAATATTTTTTGCCTTCTTCTTCGTCACTATTTATCCAATATCCACCCTTGCATTTTTTGTTGTAACTATTAAAACTCATTTTTTCGATAAGTTTTGCAGGCGCGTCCTTGCCCTTATGACGCATAGTAATTTTGGCGATAAGTAGCCCCGCTTTAACTTTTGCGCGGTTTTTCATAAGTGCACTTCCGCAAATAATTGCTTTTTCGTACAACTTGCATTTTTCAATATATGCTTGCGTCAAAAACGAGCCATAACTATGTCCAAAAACATATAAAGGCAAATTATATTTTTTAAGCATTTTACTTATAAAGATTTCGTCTTGAAGAGTGTCAAGGAACAAATTATCTTTGTCATATTTCCCAATTCGGCTTATGTCCCCCGCCGTTTTTCCGTGCGCCCTATGGTCATCCGCAAAAACGATGAAGCCCGCCTTATTAAGACTCCTAGCAAACTCGTCATATCTAAACGCGTGTTCACTCATTCCGTGAATAATTTGGACAACCCCCTTTGGACTTTCCACATCGTCCCATTCGTAATAATAAATTTTTTCCTTATCAAAACTTTCAAAAAAGCCTTCTTTCATTTTTCTTTTCCCCTTTTATTTTTATGTCAACTTGTGTATTGTTAAGTGGCGGTCTAGGTGTGGCGGGCTTTAAGCACTGTCACACCTTGGTCGCCTAGTCAAGCGTCCTATTTATTGCACTCTTCCAACCTTTTAAAAGTGGCTTAACATCTTCTTCGTCGCAATTTGGAAGATAAATCCTTTCCGACTTAATTCTACTTCTAATTTCCGCCAAATTTTTATACGCACCAGTTGCGAGCCCCGTCATAAAGATTGCGCCCATACAAGTGCTTTCCTTATTAAACCTTTCCAACTTCTTCTGAATAAGGTTTGATTGAAATTGCATTAAGAACTCATTAACACTCGCCCCGCCATCGACGTGCAAAACACGCACTTTCATTTTTGCGTCTTTTTCAACCGTTTTTAAAACATCATAAGTCGAATACGCCATTCCTTCAAGCACCGCCCGCGCTATGTGACGCTTGTCCGTCCCGCGAGTAAGCCCGCAAAGAAGCCCGCGCGCCTCCATATCCCAATAAGGCGTGCCAAGCCCCGTAAAGGCTGGAACAAGGTAAACTCCGTCGTTAGATTTTAAATCGGTCGCAAGGTCAGTGAGTTCCTTTGGATTTTTTGCAATCCCCAAATTGTCAATCGCCCAATCGACGACGCAACCCGCATTAAAAACACTTCCTTCAAGTGCATAGCACAATCTTCCGTCGACCTTATATCCAATGGTCGTCAAAAGCCCATGCTTACTTGACACTCTATCTTTTGAAGTGTTAACAAGCATAAAACAGCCCGTTCCGTACGTATTTTTCGCCATTCCCTTATCAAAACAGCCTTGCCCAAAAAGCGAACTTTGTTGGTCGCCGATGAGTCCCGCCACCTTGATTTTTCCGCCAAAAAGAGTGCATTCGCCAACAACATCGTCATTATCAACGACTTTTGGAAGAGTTGACAATGGGATGTTGAAAAGTTTTAATAGATAATCGTCCCAAGTTAAGGTTTTAATATTAAAAAGCATTGTTCTACTTGCATTTGTGATGTCGCTCACAAAACTTTTCCCGCCCGTCAACTTGTGCACAAGAAAACTCTCAATCGTCCCAAAACAAAGATCGCCCGAGCGCTTGGCTTTTGCGACTTCTGGCACATTGTCTAGTAGCCACTTATATTTTGTTGCCGAAAAATAGGCGTCTGGAATAAGTCCCGTTTTTGATTTTATCGTGTTAGATTTTGTCGATTTTTTGAGTTTTTCGCAAAGTTTGCTCGTCCTTCTACATTGCCACACAATGGCGTGATAAAGCGCTTTGCCAGTTTTTCTACTCCAACAAACGGCTGTCTCTCTTTGGTTGGTTATCCCAATGCCATAAACTTCTTTTGGGTCAATCCCTTCCATAACTTTTTCAAGACACTTTTTTGTCTTTTCCCAAATTTCTTCCGCGTCGTGCTCCACCCACGCTGGTTTTGGAAAATATTGTTTAAAAGGCATTTGTTCAACTCTCGCAAACTCGCCCTTTTTAACATCAAACAAAATCGCCCTAAGAGATGTCGTTCCTTCGTCAATGGTCAAAATGTATTTCATACGCCTTTTCCCTTTTTTTAATATAGTTGCACGCCTTTTAATTTTAGTCTCATTTTTTTGTTTTTTATCTAATTTAGTCAAAACCCTAAAACAAATTTTTGCTCCTAATTTGTCGTCAAAATTAAAACTAAAAAACAACAATTACAACTATATAATGATAATACTAATAGTATTTTAACATTTATTTATAAATTATCAAAATAAAATAACCACTTAAAGTCCATAATTTATTTGACCTTTTTTTGTAAAATAATTATCCTTATTTATGAACAATTGGTAGGCATTTTGTGGATAACTTTGTAAAATAAACTTTTCGACTTTTTAAAAAAAAATTTTAAAATACTAAAAGTTGTTATAACGAAAAAAATCTTTAATCATTAAAATTTGGACGCGGAAAAAATCATTACTACAAACTTTTAAAAGCCACAAAAGCCTAAAAGGAGTCAATATGAAGGAGTATTCAGTCGCAATTTTTGGAGCGGGAATTATTGGTAGCAACATTTTTAATTCGCTTGTTTTGTCTGGTCTAAGTTGCGTTTTAGTGGAAAAAGAAAATGATGTCTCACTTGGTGCGACTAAGGCAAATAGCGGAATAATTCACGCAGGATATGACGCAAAAACTGGAACGCTAAAAGCAAAATATAATGTTCGCGGAAACAAAATGTACGAAAAGTTAGCGAAGAGACTCGGCGAAAAAATCATTCCTTGCGGGTCGTTTGTTGTGGGACGAGAAGAAGATTTGCCCGCCCTTAAAGTCCTTTTAGAACGCGGGAAAAATAACGGGGTTAAAAACCTTGAAATTTTGGATTCGACCACTTTACACAAAATGGAGCCAAATTTGAAAAAAGACATAAATTATGCTCTTTTTTCTAAAGACGCAAAAATCATTTCTCCCTACCATTTTTGCATTTCTCTTGTAAATGAGGGTGTCATTAACGGCGGAGATTTGCTCCTTAATTTCAATACAACAAAAATTGAAAGAGTGGGCGAAAAATATGTCATTTTAAGTTCTGACGGGCGAAGTTTTGAAGCGGACTTTATCATAAATTGCGCGGGCGCGGGAGTTAATGAAATAGGGACGCTCCTTAACGAAAATAAAATTAATTTGACCTTTAAAAAAGGCGAATACATCCTTCTTGACAACTCGGAGTCGGGGCTTGTCAATCGTCCAATATTTCCACTTCCAACAAAGCACGGGAAAGGAATTTTAGCGTGTCCAACTGTGCATCAAAACATCTTTTTTGGGCCAACCGCCGTTGACGAAAAAGAGTACGACACCGCCTTTTCCTATTCTTCCCTTGGTTCTATTAAAGAAAAAGTCACAAATATGGTCGACCACATAAATTTTAGGAAAACCATAAAACTTTATGCGGGCGTTCGTGTCATATCGGGCGACGATTTTGTTGTGAGTTTCAAAAACAAAAACCCTAACTACATCGTCCTTGCTGGCATTTGTTCGCCTGGGTTATCTAGTGCCCCCGCGATTGCCGAAGATGTTACAAATTACATTTTAAAGCAAAATGTAAAGGTAAGAAAATTTACGCCAAAGACCTTGAAAGTCGTTCCACATATTGTAGACCTAAGTTTAAAAGAACAAAACGCACTCATTCTAAAAAATAAAGCATATGGCGAAATCGTTTGCAATTGCGAAAAAGTGACAAAAGGTGAGATTTTAGATGTTTTAAAATCAACCCCTTATCAACTCACGACCGACGGGCTAAAAAGGCGACTTAGGACAACAATGGGGCATTGTGGCGGGGCGTTTTGCTATCCAAAAATAGTCAAAATTATGGCAGACTACTACAAAGTCCCCGAAGAAGAAATCGATTTTAAAGGCTTTTCAAGCGTCGTCTCGGGCGATATAAAGGAAGGTGGAATTTATGAATAAAGAATACGACATCGTGGTCCTAGGCGGTGGAAGTGCAGGAATGGCAAGCGCACTAAAATCAAGCGAGCAAGGTTTGAAAATTGCCATAGTTGAGCGCGAAAATAGGCTGGGCGGAATTTTAAATCAGTGCATTCATAACGGCTTTGGACTCAACTATTTTAAGCAAGAGTTGACGGGGCCCGAATACGCAAAAAGGTTTTCTGATAAGGTAAATCAAACCAAAATCGATGTTATGCTTGAAACGACCGTTCTTGATTTAAAGGAAAAAGTGTCAAATAAAAACGACCTTTTAAGTGGCGAAACAAGTCCGCGTTACGAAATTTCGTGTATTAGCCCAAAAGGTTCTTTTAAACTAAACGCAAAAGCAGTCATTTGTGCGCTAGGTTGTAGAGAGCGACCAAGCGGAGCGATAAACCTTTGCGGGACAAGACCTGCGGGCGTTATGTCGGCAGGCTCGGCACAAAAAATGGTCAACATTTATGGCAAAATGGTCGGCAAAAATATCGTCATCGTAGGCAGTGGCGACATTGGGCTTATTATGGCTAGAAGGCTTAGGTACGAAGGCGCGAATGTCCTTGGCGTTTACGAAGTTATGCCCCACCCATCGGGTCTAAAACGCAACATCATTCAATGCCTTGAGGACTATAATATTCCTTTGCACCTTTCAAAAACCATCGTCGAAGTCGTGGGTAAAACTAGGGTCGAAGGCGTATGGGTTGCGCCCGTCAAGGCTGATTTTTCCTTTGACCTAGACAAAAAAGAATTTATTCCCTGCGACACCGTGATTTTAAGTATCGGGCTTGTTCCCGAAAATGACCTTTTGTCTCACCTAAAAGCCACCCCAAATTTTATTACGGGCGGAGCAAAAGTCGACGAATATCTTATGACCGATAAAGTGGGCGTCTTTTCTTGTGGGAATGTTCTCCACGTTCACGACATCGTCGACAATGTCAGTAAAGAATCCGAGCGCGCGGGCGAAAACGCGGGAAAATATGTTAAGGGACAACTTAAACTAGACAACCCACACGACATTGAATTTGGCACGGGGCTAAGGTACATTAACCCAACAAAATTTTACGAAAGTGACGGCATCTTAACTTTAAATTTTAGGTCGTCCGCAATTTTTAAAAACTGCGACATTGTTGTAACTTGTGGAGACAAAGAAATTAGGCGTGTGCCTAAAAAAGTCATACTGCCCGCCGAAATGGAAACGGTTATCTTATCTAAAACTGGGCTAAAAGCCAATATAAAAGTTTATATTGAAAATAAATAATTTCTTAAAACGACTAAATTTTGCCACATAAACAAAAACCTTTTTTTAAAAAAAATCCTAGATTAAAACAAATTTCATCATTACAATTTTTCACTTAACAAAAAAACATTTACTAAATCATTTTTCACTTACAAAAAAAGTTATAAATATATAACACAATATTAAAATTGCCTTTTGTCGCATAAAAAGTGATAAATCACAAATTTTGTTATAAAAATATAACAGATAAAAAGGAGGTAAAATGGAACTAACTTGCATTATGTGCCCCGTTGGATGTACATTAACGGTTACAAAAAAAGGGAACGAAATTGTCGTCACAGGCAACTCTTGCCCACGCGGTCACGAGTACGGAATAAAAGAAACAACCGCACCCGAACGCATTGTCACGACCGTTAAAAGTTATAAAAATGGAACTATTTGTTTAAAGACTTCTTGCCCCGTTCCAAAAGGAAAAGTTGACGATGTTTTGCGTGCTATTAAAAATGAACCATCCCCACAAAAAATCAAGGTTGGCGACATTTTTATTCGCAACATTTTAGAGCTCAATAGCGACATCGTCGTAACCGAAGTAAATTTATAGTTTTCTACCTTAAAAATTAAGTTTTATTATTTTGTTAAAAACAACTTAATTTCAATTTGTTTGCGCGTTTGATTTTGATTTATTAAGTTTTGAAAGATTAGGGCGTCGTCTAAAACAAATTTTTAATTTTATCTATCACAAAAAACAAACATTATTGTTCTCATAGCAAATAATAAGGCGTTTTGTTGCTTTTTAGGCGCAAAACGCTTGTCTTTTTAAATAAAAATGGTACAATAAGGGTGCTTGAAGGAGAATATTATGCAATTATACGAAGATTTGGTCGCGCGTGGACTCATTGCGCAAACGACCGATGAAGAAAAAATTAAAGATTTGATTAACACTGGCAAAGCGACCTTTTATATCGGTTTCGACCCAACGGCCGACTCGCTACATGTCGGACATTATATGACTTTGGCGCTTATTAAGCGTCTCCAAATGGGTGGCAATCGACCAATCGTTCTTTTGGGCGGTGGCACGGGTTATGTCGGCGACCCATCGGGAAGAACGGATATGCGAAATGTTTTGACGCCAGAGACAATAAGGCACAACTGCGAATGTTTTAAAAAGCAAATGGAGCGTTTTATAGATTTTGGCGACGGCAAGGCGCTTGCACTAAACAACGCCGATTGGCTTTTGAAACTTAATTATATTGAACTTTTGCGTGAAGTCGGCGCTTGTTTTTCGGTCAACAATATGTTAAGGGCAGAATGTTACAAGCAAAGGATGGAAAAAGGGCTTTCTTTCCTTGAATTTAACTATATGATTATGCAATCATACGACTTTTACTATTTGTTCAAAAACTACAACTGCAATCTTCAATTTGGCGGTGACGACCAATGGTCAAATATGCTTTTTGGGACGGAACTTATAAGAAAAAAACTCGGCAAAGACGCAAGTGCAATGACCATTAACCTTCTCACAACAAGCGAAGGCAAAAAAATGGGCAAAACAGCAAAAGGCGCTGTTTGGCTTGACAGGACAAAGACCACTCCATTTGAATTTTATCAATATTGGCGAAATGTTGACGACGCGGATGTAATAAAATTTTTGAAAATGTTGACATTCCTTCCAATGGATGAAATCAATAAACTCGCGCAACTTAAAGGCGAAGAATTAAATCGCGCAAAAGAAATTTTGGCATACGAAATCACAAAAGATGTCCACGGAGTAGAGGACGCTGATAACGCAAGAAAGAGCGCGCAAGCACTTTTTTCTGGCGACCACAACGATGAAAATATGCCAAAATTTGACCTTCCAAAGGACGCACTAAAAGACAACAAAATTTCACTTATTGACTTGCTCTCTCTAACCCACCTTGCTCCATCAAAAAGTGAGGCGCGTAGACTCATAACTGGCGGTGGTGTTTCAATTGACGGGAGACAAATCACCGACACATTTTACACTTTGTGCCTAGCGGAACTTTCGACTTCCCCCGTCCTTAAAAAAGGCAAAAAAACATTCCTAAAAATCAACCTAATCTAAAACAACTAAAAAGTACAAGACGCCCCGTTGTCTTGCACTTTTTTTACGCAATTAAATTTGCTTTTAAAATTATTACTAATAATCAAATTTAGAACTTATTTCGGTTTTAAGGTTGAAATTTGCTAATTTGGAATAAATTTGGAATAAGTGTGTCAATTTGAAATGAAAAAGACATCTCTATGAAATGAACCTTGTACACGTAATCCCATTAAGATGTCTTTTAAAAAAAATTATTTTTTTTAAACTAATTTTATTTGCCAAGTAAAAAATCTGCAAGTTTAACAACACTTATACCGTTAATATTTCCGCCCGCATAGTCGTCAAGTGTTACTATTATTTTAGGAAAGTGGTCTTTTATTTCCATTAGATTATTGACTTCTCTATCCGACTCTTTTGGCAACTCACGACACACTTGAATGTACATTTTGTTTTCCCGCTTTGTAGCCACAAAATCTATTTCTTTTTCGCCATTTTTCCCGATGTAAACTTCATATCCACGCCTTTTTAACTCAAAAAACACTAAATTTTCCATCATTGAAGCGACCGATGTGGGACTGAACCCAAAAAGCGCATATTTTATTGATTGGTCGGCAATATAAAATTTCTCTTGCGTTTTTAAAACATTTTTTCCTTGCAAGTCGTATCTTTTACAACGATAGATCACAAACGCCTTTTCCAGCCAATCCAAATAATTGTATATTGTTTCGACGGAAATTGCCCGTTTTTCAGACTTTAAAAATTTTACAATTGAATTTGCTGAAAATGTTTTTCCAATATTTTCAACAACAAAGCGAACAACTCTATTAAATAAGTCAATATTTGTTATTTGATGTCTATTTGATATGTCACTTACAACGACAGAATTGTAAATATCTTCAACAATCGAATAAGTCGTTTCCACATTAAAGTCGGAACTCGCAACAAGTGGAAAACCACCAAACAAAATATAATCAAAGAGTTTTTCGTTTATGCTTTTTCTAGATTTCTTTTTGAAGGTCAAATATTCTTTAAACGACAAAGTATAAACTGGAATTGTAATGTATCTACCAGTAAGATAAGTCGAAATCTCACTGCTCATCAACCTTGAATTTGAACCAGTCACATAAATATCCGTATTATATTCTTCAAGAAGAGTGTTAACAACCTTTTCCCACCCTTCAATTTCTTGCAACTCGTCAAGCAAAAAATAATACTTTTTGTCGTCAACAATAACAGATTTTAGTTCATCATACATTTCTTTTGAAGTATAATTTGAGTCATAATCCTCATTTGAAAATCTCCTAACAACTATATGTTTTTCATCGATTCCGCGCGATAACAACTCATTTCTTAACATCTCCAAAATTGTAGACTTCCCACATCTTCTTATTCCCGCAAGAATTTTTACAAGCTTAACTTCTATATATGGTTTTAACTTTTCAATATAATCATTTCTAACAATCATTTTTCTTTTCCTTTCAAAAGCATTTTATCAAAAAGAAATTAAAAAATCAACACTTTTTCGGTCAAGAACCGAAAAAGTTGGAAATTTGACAAAGTTTTTCGGTCTGGAACCGAAAAAGTTTGCGAATTTAAGGAGTTTTTCGGTCAAAAGAAGAAAGAATATGGCAAGATTACAAAATCGAGAAGTTTAGAAGTGAATAAGAATTTGTGGATTTGCAAGGGTAAACCAAAAAAAATTATTAGACACAAACAAAAAAAATATTTTCGTGCAATTTGCCTATTGAAATAATTGTTAAAACTTGATATATTATATATATAATAAAAATATGAGCATATTTTTATAACTTTGGCAAGACTTGAAAATCTAAACACATATCGTTCGTTACAAAAGAAATCTAAAAATTTTTATAGTATTTAATGTCGACAAAAAAAATATAAAAAATCCCTTGAACAAGCTTACAATAAAAATACCACATAACTTCAAGCGGTGTTAAAAGGAGAAAAAATGGAATTAACAAAAAACGAAAAAGAAGAGATAGAAAAAATTTGCAAAGAAATCCGCGAAGAAAGAGAAAAATATCCACATAGGCGACTAATCCCTAAACTTATCACTTGGGCAAACGACTATGACAGGGCGCAATATTTTTTGAGCAAATATGACGACGTCGAACAACTTGAGAACGCGTGCGACTTTGTTCTAGAAAAAGCAGAAGCGCAAAAAAGCATTATTTCTACACTCAAAGCGCTAGACGACGAAGCGCGTGACGACATATTGTGCCAAGTAGACTGGATTTATAGGTCACAAGTAAGCACCGACGAGTACGAAAAGCCACTAAAACAAGATGGTTATGTGAATTTTAACCCAAAACGCGACGGATGCCATAGAATTCTTGACCTTTATTTTAAAAACCTTGCCCGCGAAAAAATCGCAAACGCAGTTAAACTTTTTGACGCTGAAAATAACGAAGAATTTGGCAAAGCAATGTACGCAATAAAAAAAGACATTGATAGCGCGACGGTTACAGAAAAAAAGTTTGTAAGACCATTTTTAAGCGACATTAGAGAAAAAGCCGTCGAAAGAGCAGAAAGAACAAAAAATAGAAAAGATTTAAAACAATGCACGCAAATTGTCGCTAGCGAAGGGTTACTACAAGATTTTATTGAACAAGCACTTGACATTAGCGCTCAAAAAAGCGAAACTGAAAAAGAGATGTAATTAGAAAAATAGTTCAAAAAAGTAATTTAAAATAAAAAGGAGAAAAAAAATGAAAAAAGATTACACAGAAGAACAATACAAAATCGCGGACAACCTTATGCACTCTGCACTTAGAAGGGACTATGCGGTTGATTCTATGATAAAAGGATTTTTCCGCCCACGCAAAGTTTCAAACCCACAAGCGGAGAAAACTGTTAAACAAGAAAGCGAGGAGATTGTCTCAAAACTCGACGGTATGACAACCGAAGAAAGATTTGAAATTTTTGACTGTATCAACAAACTTGGACACTATCATAGTACAATGTCAATGCTAGACAATTTGGAAAAAGGCACAATCCTAAACCACCACACTTTTATGCTTAGAAGTGCTTACTCGGTTTATGAAATTTACTACGATAGCAAGGTTAATGGCTATCTTGACACTCTCGAGATTGTTCAAAATAATTCAGAAGATTTGAAAAAAGGTAAACTTGATATTAAATCTTCCTTTAACAATTTGGACGAAAGAGACAAAAATGCTATCGTTAACCGCCTAAAAGCCCGCATGACAGAAGCACAAGCGACAGTCGAAAAGCCAAACAATTTTGAAGAATTTAAAAAAGCAAACAACGATATAAAACTATTTTCTATTCTTGAAAACATTACTAAAAGAGAAAAAGAAGAAGAGCAAGAAAGATAGTTCCTATATCAAAACATCTTCAAATTAAACGGGCCATAAAACGCTCCACCTAACCACTATATTTATTCACACATTCTACTCAAATTGTGGGTAAAACAAAAAGACGCATTTTGCGTCTTTTTTTAAATAAAGATATTTCTAATTTGTTTTTTGTGTGACCTTTTTTAAAAATTTTAGATTTTTTCCTTATATATATATCAAAAAAATAAAATCTCTACCAAAGTTATTAAGAGTCCTAAACGGTTTGATGAAAAACAATAGAAAATCCATGGGCAAATGAAATGAGCCCAGTGAATTTTATTATCTTCTTTCTTTGATTAACTTAATGCAACGCGCGACGGTTTGGTCTAACGTTTCGTTTGAATTGTCGATAATTTCTGCGTCTTTTGCTGGAATCATTGCGCCGTGTTCCCTTTTTCTATCTTCGTCGTCCCGCTTTTTTATGTCTACTAAAATCTCTTCAAATGTTGGGCAATTTTCTTTTCCCTTCATTTGGTCAAAACGCCTTTTCGCGCGGACTTCGTCACTTGCAGTCAAAAATAGTTTGACTTGCGCGTCCTTTAAAACAACCTGTCCAATGTCACGCCCTTCCATAATGCAATCGTTATTTTTTGCAAAATTTCTTTGAATTTCGCGCACTTTTTCCCGAAGTTCGTCGTAACCGCTAACATATGGCGTCATATTGCTGACTTCTTCGTCGCGAAGAACATTTGAATAGTCGTGATTATTCACAAAAACGACTTGTTTTCCGTCTTTAAACTCCACATCGACATTTAATAACGAAAGAAGTTTTGCTATTTTTTCCTTGTCAGGCTTACCCTTAAAACGAGATAAATATTCACATGTTATCGCACGATAAACCATCCCCGTGTTAAACTTTTTTAAGTTTAAACGCCTTGACAACTCGTCCGCCAAACTCGATTTTCCGCACCCCGCAACCCCGTCAATTGTAATATTAAACATATTTTTGTTCCTTTTTTCTTTTCTTAACTTCCCGCTATTTTTTAGCCCCTACGCGTTTTATTTAGTAATAATGTAGCATTTGTACAATTTTAAATTTGGTCTTTAAATGTTTAACAATCAAAAACACAAAGTGCCATAGATAGCGGTTAGTTTACACAGTTATTTTACAATCAATTTTCACTTTTTCAAAATAAAAATCACTGTTTTTGCCTTTTCGCAGTATAAAGTTTGACTTAAAAAGACTTTTTTTCTAAAATAAAATTATTAAAGAACATCTTTAAAATGCAACGATAACACAAAAAATTACACACTAACAAAATAAGTTTTGCTTATAAATAAAAAATCAATAACACAAAAAGGAAAAATAATATGAGTACACCACACATCGACGCGAATTTAAACGAAATCGCGCCAACAGTTATTATGCCAGGCGACCCGTTGAGAGCCAAAAAAATGGCAGAAAAATTTTTGGACGGCGCAAGGCTAGTTAGTAAAACACGCAACAATTTTTGTTACACGGGGTTTTATAAGGATACGCCCGTTTCCATTATGTCAAGCGGAATGGGGTCAGGATCAATGGGCATTTACTCGCACGAACTTTTTGATGTTTATAAGGTCAAAAATATTATTCGCGTGGGAACAATCGGCGCGCTAAATCCCGCCCTTCACATTGGCGACTTGATTGTGGGAGAAAATATCGACACTGACTCAAATTACGGAGATATTTTGACTAATAACGCAACAAATATGAAATGTTCAAAAAAGATTTTAGATGTCCTATTAAGAATCGCAAAAGAAAAAAATATCAAAATCACTTCGGGAAAAATCTTCTCGACCGACACCTTTTACGCAAAGGAAGGCACAAACGAAAAACTTTCTCGCGACGGCTTCTTGGGCGTTGAAATGGAATGCTCCGCGCTATACAAAAATGCACTTGACTACAAAAAGAATGCACTTTGTTTGTGCACAGTAAGCGACGAAATTTATAGTGGTAAAGGGGCTACCAGTCGCGAAAGACAAAATAATTATTCCGAAATGTTTGTAATTGCTCTTGAAACGGCAGCAAAACTTTAATTTGTGCGCGCCTTTTAAACGGCAAAATCTTGATTTTACGACTTTTTTAAACAAAATTTTACAAATCAAAACAATTTTAGACATTTTTTTAAAAAAAATAGAGCCCTATTAGAAAAAATTTAATTTTTGATATTTTGTTCTTAAATTTATGACATTTTAAAAATTATTTCGACTTTTTTCGCAAAAAATAAAGCAATATATTTTAAATTATTTTTTTGCATAACAAAAATAAGACATTTACTTGAAAAAATGGTCAAAAAATAGTAATATTGTATTAAAAGGAAAATGTTGTGAAAAATAACACCTATTTATTCATTTCAATATTGGCGCTACTTGGCGGGTTGTGTTTGCTTTTATTTTACAAAGCAGATGTTTTTTCAATCGGGCTTGTCCTTATGGGCGCAATTGGAACGCTTGCTGGAATGTTTCTTTTAATGAACCCAGAAGAAAAAAAAGACGACAAAAAAAGTCCCGCGAGCCAAACGAGCAACACACAAAATTCGACGACATCAGGCGAGCATATTTGCGACCACACTCATTGCGTAACGCAAGCCCCTATTCGTCCAAAACTTGTTGACAATAAGACAACTTGCAAGTATTGCAAATGCAAATTTGCCAAAAATCTCGACAAATGCCCTTACTGTGGCGCGCCACAAAATAATTAAAAACACTTGTCTAAATTCTAATTAAAAAGAAAAAGTCATAAGAATATTTACGTTTATTTTAAACGCGCAAAAAAAACTAAAAACTCCACAAAAAAAATAGAACTATTTAGCAATAAAACGAACAAAAATTACTAAAAGTTTTTACAGATAAATATCTATTTTAAACTGCGTAAAATCTAAACACGCGAAAATTATATAAAAAGGATTATAAAAATGACAAATAAAAAAGCATTTATAATAACAACATCAATCGTTTGGGGACTACTCATTGGGATTTTCGTTTTGGGAACGATTTTTGATTTGCAAATCAGCGAGCTATTTGTTGACCTTCCCCGCGGAGCCTATTACTCCGAAAATATTTTTGCCGTTTTAGGCGAAATTTTGGGCGAACAAGTGCTTTACGGCTTTTTAACTTGTGCGTGCGCGATACTTTTCTTCCACCTTTTACGCTCCCCACTTGAAAAAAAGTGGCTTAACACTCTTCTTATGATAGCAATGTGCATTTTAGGCGCGCTTGTTGGATTTTACTGTTTTTACAAAATGTCAAAATATATTGGCATTTACACTGATTTTGGTTTGAGCGATTTTAGGGAAACAACGATAGGCAAACTCGCCCTTTTTGCGATGTCACTTGTCGTAACCTTCTGCATTTTCTTGTGTTTCATTAGGGTCAAACAAGAGACTTTGCGCGACCTTTCAAAATGGGCAATTTGGGTTTTAATTATCAGTGCTGTTTCAAACGCTTTTGTCCAAGGGCTCAAACTTTTTTGGGGCAGAACGCGTTTTAGGGCGATGAATTATATGGACGACACCGAATTTTCGCACTATACAAATTGGTTTAAAATCAATAAAGACCGCTTTGCCGTGGTGGACGACGTGCCTTTTATTGGCGACTTTTATAAGTCGTTCCCATCAGGGCATTCGTGCGCTGGGGCGAGCACTTTTCTTCTCGTTTTGCTCCCTTGTTTTGTCAAGAGAACAAACACAACAGGTTGCAAAATCGCACTTATGACAACCGCTTGTGTTTATACTTTCCTTGTAATGTTATCAAGAATTGTCGCAGGCGCACACTTCTTCACCGATGTTTTTGTCGGCGCATTTTCGACAATAATCGCGGTGTTTATTGCAAAATGGTTTTTTATTGAAAAGCGTTTTAGAAAAAACAAGCCAGCGCAAGAGCAACTAAATAAGCAAAAATAAAATCAGCGTCAAAACAAGCATAATGGAAAGAATGGACACAATAAGCCCAATTATTCCAATTGATTTTCTATTAAGCCTTGTTTGCAAAACGGCGAACACAAAAGCATATAGAGACAAAATTGTCGAAACGACTATTCCGCTCAAAATATAAATGACAACAATGAGTAAATTTGAAAAGCCCGCGAGTTCAAGGTTTGCAAACTTGCAAACAAGCGAACACACGCCAAGAAGAATGGAAATAAAGGACAAAATAAGCGAAGTTCTGCCGTACTTTTTGATACTTTTCCTTTCATCCTCTTGCTTTTCTTTGTCAATATTGTAATTATTTACAAGATTACGAAAAAGAAAAAAGCCTGTCGCCTTGCCGATACTATCTTGCGGATTAAGTTCGTTTTTGTTGCGTTCAATGTTCATATTTTTCCCTTCACCACCTATTTTGTGTAACAAAAAGGAATAATATGCTTTTAAAGAGAAAATCTTTAAGTACATTTTGTTGGCTTTTATAAAATGTATTTTTTAAACAATTTATATCAAAAAAAGGCACTCAAATAGAGTGTCTTTTATACTTAAATTGTTTTTAATGTATATTTTACGCCTTATTTGCACTGCCGTAAACATCGATTTTGTGCGCAACAAGGTTTGCGACTTCGGTCATCCCCGCGCCCAAATATTTTCTATAATCAATATTTGAGTTGTTGTTGCCGATATATTCGAGAATGCCGACCAAAAGCGAAATTCTTATATCCGTGTCGCCGTTAATTTTGCAGATATGGTGCTTGCTCGCCTTGGCTAAAAGTTCTTCTGGAATACCTTTTGCGCCTTGAATGTCAACTCCCATTTCAAGAAGTCTTGCAACATCACGCGCTTCAACCCCGCTCGCGCCGTGCAAAACAAGCGGAATGTCAGGGATGAGTTTCTCTATTTCTTCCAAAATATCAAATCTCAATTTCGCTTCCCCACTATACTTATATGCGCCGTGTTTCGTGCCGATTGCAATTGCAAGGCTGTCCGTCCCCGTTCTTTCGACAAATTCTTTTGCTTGAATAGGCGATGTATAAAGGCTATCTTTGTCTGCAACCTTTAAATCGTCCTCAATTCCCGCAATAGAGCCAAGTTCCGACTCGACAAAAACTCCCCTTTCGTGCGCATAGTCGACGACTTTTTTTGTTATTGCGACATTATCTTCAAATGGCAACATTGAGCAGTCAATCATCACGCTATCAAAGCCAATATCAATTGCGCGTTTTGCAATATCGAAAGATTTGCCGTGGTCAAGATGAAAACTGATAGGCACGCGACAATTTTTTCTCGCGCTCTCAATGATTCCTTTAAGGTAGTCGTCACCCAAAAAAGCGATTCCCGACTCGCTCACTTGGGCGATAACTGGCGAATTTTTACTTTCTGCGGACGCAATAATGGCTTTTAAAACTTCAAGCGTCGCAAAATTGAAAGCACCAATAGCATACCCTTTTTCAAGAGCGTCTTTAAGCAAATATTTTTTCATAATTTTTCTCCTTGTTTCAACAATTATACATATATTTTAACCTATATTTTTTAAAAAGTTAAACTTTTTTCGCCTCTTTCCGCCCTAAAATCAAACATTTTTTGTGCAAAAACGAAATTGCTCTCTCTTTTTTCTCAAAATAGGCAAAAGTATTTTTCTTTTTTTTAGGAATATAATATAATTTTGATATGAAAATTGATATTTTATTTCCCGTTTTCGAAAATTCAAACGACTTTTTTAGCACATATTTTTCTTCAAACTTTGCTAAAACTACCAACGCAACCTACTATTTTTATGTAAAAGAAGGCGCTACTCTTGATTTTTTAAAAAAAGTTCCAACAACGTCGAGTTACGAAATAAGAAAAGCCCAAAAAAATTTTAATATAAATGACGCCTTTCTCGACTATCTAAGTCTCAATTCTTCGTGCGACATTTTGCTACTTGGTGACACAAAAGTCTCAAATTTGGGCAAACTTTTTGAAAAGTGTATTGAGAAAAATAAGGACGGCGCAAACATTGTCCATATCAAAAAACGATACGGAAAATTTAAGGGCTTCTTTGCAAATTTAAAGGAAAAATTTATTAACCTTTTTCTTTCAATTTACACTGGCAAAAAAGATAAGTTTAATGTTCCAACTCTTGGGCTTATCGACAAAAATCTCCTTGACATTTTAAGAACTCTTCCACATAAAGCGTGCTTTTTAAAAAATACAAACGACTTCTACGGCTACGACGGGCGCACAATTTTTGTTCAAGATAGCATTAAGCCTTACAAAGAAAGTTTCCGCACTATGACAAGTAGCCTAAAAACAATTTTTGTCTTTTTAGGATTAAATCTAATTTCAATCGCGGGAGTCGTCCTAGGTGCCGTCTTTTCAAAAAGGCTACTTATGTCACTGTCGATTTTTGCGGTACTTGGAAGTTTAGCAGGGATAACACTTCTCATTCCAAAACATTTTCTTGACATCCGCACAAAAAAACAAGGCGCAACTTTTGAGACTGTAACGCTAGAAAAAAAGAAAGAAGTCACCCAAAGAAAAGAAAAACAAGCCACTGCTCAAAAAATAGGTGGTCAAAAAAAAGGCATCATCAAACACTTCCAACAAAAAAATTAAAAAAATTTCAGTCAAATCATCAAACAAAAAACAAAAAAAATTACAAACCACACAAAATAAAGTGTTAAAAAAATAGAAATTATATTGCATTGTCACCCGTGAAGCAACAAAAAAAGTAAGGCTTAAAATCAAATTAAATGCCACTTTTATTAAAAAAATATTTTGTATTAAGAAAAAATTGTTATATAATTTAGTTGTTTGTAAGAGTTTGTGCCAAAAATGTGTTTGATTGACAACAAATTGGACAAAATTTTATGTAAATCTTAAAAACTAAAAGGTCATAAACAAATAAAAAGGAGTTTTAATATGAAAACAAAAATAGGTATCAATGGTTTTGGAAGAATCGGGCGTCTCATTTTGCGTGTGGCGTCACAAAGAAACGATGTCGAAGTCGTTGGCATTAACGACCCATTTATTACGCCAGACTACGCGGACTATATGCTAAGATACGACACAATTCACGGATATTTCAATGCGGATGTTTCGCACACGGAAGATAGCCTTATCGTAAACGGCAAAAAAATTAGAATGTTTGCTGAAAAAGAGCCAAACAACATTGACTGGAAAGGTTGTGGGGCGGAATACATCGCGGAAGCAACGGGAAAATTCACCGACATAACAGGTGCAAGTTTGCACTTTGAAGCGGGCGCTAAGAAGGTTATTATCACAGCGCCAGGAAAAGGCGGAGTGCCTATGTTTGTTATGGGCGTCAATCAAGACAAGTACGAAAAGTCAATGGATGTCGTTTCAAACGCAAGTTGCACAACAAACTGCCTTGCCCCACTCGCAAAAGTCATCAATGACAAATTCGGTATAGTCGAAGGTCTTATGACAACTGTTCACTCGGTCACTGCGACGCAACTTACAGTCGACGGGCCAAGCAAAAAAGATTGGCGTGGCGGAAGAGCGGCAACATATAACATCATTCCATCGTCAACGGGCGCAGCAAAAGCAGTCGGACAAGTCATTCCTAGTTTGAACGGCGTCCTAACAGGAATGAGTTTTAGAGTCCCAACCCTTGATGTTTCGGTTGTTGACTTGACTGTCAAACTCGCAAAACCAACGACTTACGACGAAATTAAGGCGGAAATCAAAAAACAAAGCGAAGGCGCAATGAAAGGAATCTTAGGCTACACCGAAGAACCTGTTGTTTCAAGTGACTTTATTTCTGACCCACGCACTTGTATTTTTGACGCAAGCGCTGGCATAATGCTAAACGATACATTTGTTAAGCTCGTTGCGTGGTACGATAACGAATGGGGATACTCAAACAAAGTTGTCGACCTTATCGCACATATGGCAAAAGTGGACAAAAAGTAGATTTTTGCTTTTTAAAAATTATCAGATTTTTATTCGTTATCTAAAAATAAATGTTTTAAATTTCATAATATCTTAAATTTTTAGTAATATTTTTAAAACTAAATTTAATAGCCTTAATTGAACTTAATTTTTAGATTTTTAATTTATCAATCTTTTTTTAAAAATCAATGATAATCAATTAAGTAACACAACACAAAAAGGCGGATAAATAGTCCGCCTTTTGTTTTTTCCCTTTTTTATTTCTTTATTTTTTTAGTCTTTTACCCTTTTCGAGAATTTTTATCGTCCGCTTTTCTTTTCTAAAAAACTTTTATAAAAAAATTTCGTTTTAAAAAGAAAACTTATCTTCCGAAAAAGTAGCATTACAAACTTTTTATAAAGTTATTAAGTAAAATTCGTTGTTGCTCGCTCAAATTTGAAACATCAATCATAACCGAATCTTCCGCAAAAAATTCACTTAAAGAAATATTCAATCCTTGACAAATATAACTAAGATATGCGACGGTTGGACATTTTCGTCCCGCTTCAATATCATTCAGATATGTTGGCGCAACACCCGCTAAATTGGCAAGTGTATTTTTCTTGAGTCCCCTAACTTCCCTTAACAACTTAATTCTTTTACCTATTTCTTCTGGTTCCATTATTCAATTTCTCCGCAATAGTTTAAATTTTACACCAGTATAATTTATATTTCCCTAAAATAATACAACTATTGAGTTGACAAAGCCTATCTATAGTGCTAGAATTAGTATGTGGGTAAAAGGAAATAATAATCAAATAATTTTTAAAGGCACAAAAAAATAGACGCTCAAATGTTAGTTTTGATGTTTATAAGCGTCCAAAAAAAATTTGTTAAATTAAATTTATAAATCTTGTCTGCCTTAAAATATACGCGATTAAAACTTTAAAAACTAGTTTTCTAGTCCCAGCAAATAGTCGGTAGTGACAGACAAAACTTGCGCAAGCCTTATTATATAAGTCGCTTTTGGTTCGTTTGTCCCCTTTTCCCAAAAGTCAATCGCCTTTTGAGTAACACCGATTCGTTTTGCGAGTTCAAGTTGTGATAAATTATTTTCCTTTCGTAATTCGTAAATTCTTGTAGAAATTATATTGCCCATATAATTATTTTAGTAGAAATTTACTTAAATATGTTGACAAAGTAGAAATCTACTTGTATAATTATGGTAGGATTAAAAAAGATAAATCCCCTTTTTTGATCCAATGCTCGGGGTATTATTGCAAGGAACAAATTCAAAAATTATAATTATTGGATAATCTCTTTTCAATCCCGTTCCCTTGCAATCTTACTAAAAAGCACCACGAAAGTGGTGCTTTTTTATTAAAACATTTTTCTAATTGATAGACTTTTACTTTTTAACCTCAACTAAAAAACTCTTTATATAACAAATAACATCTAAATAATATCATTATGATTGTCTCACGAACAAATACTATCTAACATCAAAAATTTTGTTGTAATTTAAAAAACTAATAGTTATTTAATATTATCGGAAGTTTTGTCGGAGAGCTCGCTCACCAGCAAAACTGATGTTTATTCAAACTAGTGATGCCACAACTCGTTGTGGATTTGCGTCTAGCAAATTGATTTGCGAACGAAGAGAGCAAAGCAACATCACGTAGTTTACATTACAATATCATAACTTGTTATAATTTGCACTAGTCAAAATGTTTTAAAAAATATTTTTATTTAAGTAAGCGCAAAAATATTAGACATTAAACTTAAACAAAACAACGTCGCCGTCTTGCATAACATAGTCTTTGCCGACAGATAAAACTTTTCCTTTTTCTTTTGCGTTGTTAAAACTTCCAAGTGCAACAAGGTCGTCATATTTGACAATTTCCGCGCGGATAAAACCTTTTTCAAAGTCACTGTGGATTTTTCCCGCCGCTTGTGGCGCTCTTGTTCCGATTTTAATTGTCCACGCGCGCACTTCTTTTTCGCCCGCAGTCAAATAACTCATAAGCCCCAGTGTGCGATAACTAGTGACAATCAATTTTTCAAGTCCGCTCTTATTTAGCCCGAGTTCACTCTTAAAAAGTTCGCGCTCATCCGCGTCAAGTTGAGACAACTCTTCTTCAATTTTGCAACTTAAAGGCAAAACTTCCGCGTTTTCTTTTTCAGCATAGTCCAACACTTCTTTTACATATTCAATTCCGCTTGGCTCTTTCAAAATGTCGTTTTCAGAGATGTTCGCAACATAAATTACTGGTTTCGTTGTAAGCAAAAACAACTTGTCTACATAATCCTTTTGCTCGTCGTTTAGCACAAGGCTTCTGACTGGTTTTTCGTTTTCAAGCGTATTTTTTATCGTGTTTAACAGAACGATATGCTCTTTAGTGGTCGCCCCCGCTTTCAATAGTTTATTTTCCTTGTCAATGTACTTATCGATACTCTCAAGGTCAGCCAAAATAAGTTCAAGATTTATTGTTTGAATGTCACGAAGTGGATTGACCGAGCCTTCGACGTGGATAATTTTTTCGTCATCAAAACACCTGACCACGTGGACAATCGCGTCGACTTCTCTAATGTGGCTCAAAAATTTATTTCCCAAGCCTTCGCCCTTGCTAGCGCCCTTAACAAGTCCCGCTATGTCGACAAATTCAATTTGCGCTGGCGTGGTCTTTTTGGCGTTATAAAGTTTTGTTAAAACATCCAGCCTTTCATCTGGCACATCAACGATCCCGACATTTGGTTCAATCGTACAAAAAGGGTAGTTCGCGCTTTCCGCTCCCGCCTTAGTTATCGCATTAAAAAGAGTGCTTTTGCCCACATTTGGCAAACCAACAACACCTAATTTCATATTTTCTCCTTACTCTTCTTTTTTCTTTTTTAGCCTAAAAGGCAAGTACATCGCGCACTGGAACATAAACATAAATACCCCAAGCACAATATATTGAAATGGAAATCTTAGCGTCAATCCGAGCATTTCAAAAATTGGGCAATATTCCACATAGAACAAGTTGTCGCCTTTCAAAACAAAACCTAATATAGCACAAACCGCTCCAAAAAACAACAACGAAAAAATTGCGCGATAAAGGTCGAGATATTCTCCAAGCGGAATCCATTTTGAAAACGCCAAAATCAGCCCAATTGTTATGACAAAACACCTAACAAGCACGCTAGAAAGGTTGCAAAAATGATAAATTTCAAAATTCTGCACCAAAAAATTTGGATAAACAAGGGATATAATTCCATTTAAAGTCGCAATATTGTACACAAAACTAAGCCCAAACACGCGCGAATCTTCGTTTCGTTTCCTAAAAAGTGCAAAAATCAAAATCGGAACGCTCAATAAAAAAGACAAAAGGAAAAAACTAGGCTCGACTACTTTTAAAAATGTAATCACTTCGCCCGTATTTTCCAAAAATTTGTAGCGCCAAAAAATTCTCAATCCTTGCAAAATAAGTCCCAAAAGTAGCAAAACAGTTATTAAAATTTTTTGAAATTTCAGACTCTTTCTACACGCATACATCGTTAAAAACACAATTATAACAAGCGAAAAAAGGATGACAACCAAATGATTTTTGTTGAACATAAAATTTACATCGTTAGCACTTTCATAAGTCCAAAATCCCATTTTTATCTCCTTTTTTAATTTTAATGCCCCACCCAAAGTTAACCTTATAAAACAAGATGTTATCGAAAGTTAAACCAAAAAGTTTACTCGTATCCCAATATAAGAATAGCGTTTTAGATGATACAAATTTTGAAAATATTTCAAAATTTTTCTTTCTATAAATATTTTAATTTAATTTGCCCATTTTGTCCAATAAATCAGTGTGCATTTTTACTTTATTTTTAAAACTCCGCACTAACTTTCCAATTTTACTTGCTTTTTTTATAAAAATATGATAACTTATTAAAGTCAAAATATGCAGGTATAGTTTAGTGGTAAAACATTTGCTTCCCAAGCAAGAAATACGGGTCCGATTCCCGTTACCTGCTCCAAATAGACAAAAAGGAAGTCTCGCTTGACTTCCTTTTTTCACAATGATATTTTGTGGCGTAAATGATATTTCTTTTACAAACAATATTCCTAACACAACGATATTTTGCTAGCGCATAATGAGTGTTGGAAATGCTATGTCATTACAAATGAAACGAATAGAGTCATCAACGGTCAAAATTTTTGGCGGAGCGCAAATATCTTTCGGTGTCGCGAAGTTATAATTATAATAGGTTATAAAAAACACATCATCAAACACAACTTTTAATAATAAAAATATCTTTTTCTATCAAAAAGTTATTAACAAAACGCTAATTTTTGTGGAAAACTTGTCGCAAATAGTCTTTTCATTATTGACTTTTTGGGCTATTTGTTTTAAAATAATGTCCTTGAAGGTGGAAAATGACAAATAAACTAAAAAATTTGAGAATTTGCTCTGACCTGTCAAATGATTTAGCGAATCTTTTAGGAAACGAAGAAATAATCGACAACTTTTCAAATTCCCCAAAAGATGTTATGGAATACGCTTTAGCACACACAAGAAAAGAACTCAAAACCGATTTTGCGAGCCAAATTGGACTTTGGGAAGGTTTCACTCTTGGCGAGCATACCGAATCAGTAATGACTTTTTTTGAAGAAAATTTTGTTGACACGCTTGCTTGTTCCAAAGACACAAGAGCGATAATGAATTTAATTATTTTTTGCCACGACATCGGAAAAGCGGAAGAAAAGCGAAGAGAATCGCGCGGACATTTAGTTGGCGCAAACGAAAAATTTGAGTTATACAACGAAAAAGCGCTAAAATTGTTTTTTGACCTAAAAATTGATGTCGAAAACAGTAAAAAACTTGCTCTTTTCATCACAAATTTGACGCAAATTTTGGAGTGTGCGACTTCAAATTACTATGTCCGTAACGACGACTATGCTTTAAAAGTTTTAAACAAAATGTCAGAAAAGTTGCTACGAGTAAATAATTTTGATTGCTCTTCGCACAGCGTAGACGCATTGTCAACTATGGCAAGAGTTCTTCAAACTTGCGACAGCGGGGCATACACGACTTATGGCAAAACACGAAACACACTTACAAATCTTTACAGCCCAAACTTAAATAAAGAGTGGACAAAAGGTTTTGTTCTTACAAAAGAAGGCTATCGTTTTAAAAAAGACGCGCAAAATAGAGAAAAATTCCAAGAGCAAGCACTGTAATCGTTTTTTGCATACTTCTATCAACTATTTGAATTGCAAAAATGCTAAAAAGATGTAAAATAATTAAATAAAAAAGGAGAATTTAAAATGAGTAAAAAGATTTATACTTCAGAAGACATTAAAAAAGCAGTCAACAGTTTTTGTGCTGACGAAGAATGGAGCGGAAGAATTTTTAATCCAAGAAGAGTCGCAATCGAGAACCTAACAGACGAAACACTCGAACTATCAGAAAGCGAAGATTTTGCTTTTAGACCTTACGAACTTAAAGCATTTGGTAACGACGGGCACGCGTCTTACAATATGGTTTTTAATGCAAACAATTCTCACTTTGTTTTAACAAATGAACCAACAGGAGATGTCACAGATTATTCAGAATCTTGGCAACAACTTTTAAAGGAAAAATCCGCGAAAAAAGACTCTGAAGTTGAGAGATAATTTTAGAATATTTCGTTTAATTTTAACCACAATTAAAAACCAATAAATTCCTTTAAAATAAAGGCGAAAAAATATAAAAAAATTCTTTAAAAATTCACAAAAAAATAGTAAAAAAAATAGGCAAATATTTTTAAAAATTATTTGTCTTTTTTTTACGAAAAAAATAAAAATTTTTGCAAAAAAGTTGTATCATTTTTTCGGCCTTTTAAACCGTTTTTATTATGCATATTTTTAAAGATTTAATGAGATTTTTATATAAATAATTTTTTTTTACTAAACCAATTTTTTTAAAAAAATCCTTTTATTAAAAGTTTTTTAACTTATTTACAAAAAGCAATAATTTTTTATAAAGCCAATTTTTTAAAATTTTCATTTTTTTTTGGAAGGTCAGTTTTAAAACGGATTATTAAATCTAATTTATAAAAATTTATTTGTTAAGTAAACCTTTTTACTTACGAAAATTAAGAAACTAGTTTTATGTCAAAAAATTTAAAAGCACAAAAAAATCGAGCCTATTATAAAACCCGATTTTTTTTAATCAAAATTTTAAATTATCAACTTATGCTCTTGAATCGATGATGTGAGTTGGCGACCCTTCAACATTAAATTCTAGTTCAGCAATATGGTCATAAAGTTTTGTCGCGTTCATTTTTGTTGTAAACCAATAATTGTAGGACAAATACCTACTAGAAGATTCAAGCGAAACAGAATTCGAAACACCAAACAAATATTCTACACGTTCAGTCGAATTACTAATTTGGAAGAACAAATACTTATAATTATAACTTCTGTCATCAGCCTTAATTGTTTGTTCTTCGGCATATTCAAATACGATTGTCAAATGTGTTGAATCTCCGTCGCGTCTAACATAATTTTCTGTTCCAACGCTTTTTTCATAGTGAGTTTCAACCTTGTCATTTAGTTCGCCTTTAAAGAGTGCAGTTAATGCTTTTTGAGAGAACCCTTCATTAAAAATTCGATAAAGCTCATCAAGTTTTTCTTTTTCGTCAGTACTATAATTTGACCTAAACTTGCACCATTCGTCACCATTTTTCTTGGTTGTTTCGTTCAAAAAGTAAACATTAGTTGGCTTGACAATAAAATTGTTTTGCCCGACAGGAACAAGCGCCATGATAAGAGCTGTAAGCCCAACCACCAATACCAGCCCAATTGAAACCGTACAAATAATAATCTTCTTCATTTTTTAGTCGTCCTTTTGTGTATCATTTTTCCCATTTTTTTCGTTTTTTAGACCTTTTTTTGTCTCGCGAGTCGTCTTTTTTTGTCGTTTTTGGCTCTTTTCATTCAAATCATTTTCCGCATTTTCGCCTTTTGTTGTCGTGGCTTTTTCTAGGTCGCTATTTAAAGATTTTTTTGCCTTTTGAGCCACATCTTCGTCCGCATTTTCACCAATTTTTTCACTAGAATTTTCGCCCAAATTTTCGTCTGGTTTTTCAGCAACCACTGAATTCGCTTTTACGCCTTGCTCTTTTTTCACCTTTTCAACGCGCTCTTCGTGTTGTTTAATAAGACGTTCAGAGTCAATTTTAATTTTCTCAATGTCCTCTTGCGAAATCACCCCACCTTTTTGTAGTGCTTCAGCGGTTTTAAGCCTAATAACTTGCTCTTTTTTCACCTTTTCAAGCTCTGCTTCGGCGCGTTCAATTTCGATTTTTGCTTTGTTTCGCGACTCTTCTTTTTCCATAATGTTCAAAATTTGTCGCGCAGTTTTGCCTTTCATAATGAGCTCGACTTCGTTGAAATAGATTGTTTCTTTTTCAAGCAAAATCTCAATCATCGTGTTCATTTCTTTAAGGTGCGATTCAATAATTTGACGCGCTCTTTTGTAGCAATTGTCAATAATTTTCTTAACTTCTTCGTCTATTTCGCCTGCCGTTTTTTCGCTGTAATTAACTTGCGATTGGTAGTCGCGCCCTAGGAAAACTTCGTTTGTTGACCCGTAATTTATCGAGCCAAGTTTTGCGCTCATCCCCCATTCTGTGACCATTTTTCGCGCAATTTTTGTCGCGCGCTCAATATCATTTGACGCGCCAGTCGAAATGTCTTTTATTAAAACCTCTTCCGCAACTCGCCCGCCAAGCATCATTGTAATATTGTCGATAAGTTTGTTATAAGACATATGCGCTTCGTCGTTGTCAGGGCGACTTATTGTATAGCCCGCCGCCATTCCACGCGCAATAATTGATACTTCTTGTACAACATCGCAATGTGGAAGAACTTTCCCAACAATTGCGTGACCCGATTCGTGGCACGCGGTTATGCGTTTGTCGTTATCCGAAACGACACGACTGCGTTTTTGCGGGCCCATAATAACCTTATTTATACTTTCGGAAATGTCGGTCATTGTAATTTTCTTTCTATTTTCGCGTGCAGCCAAAATTGCCGCTTCATTTAAAAGGTTTTCAAGGTCAGCACCCGTAAACCCACTTGTAAGTCGCGCCAAATTTTTAAAATCCACGCTCGCGTCAAGAGGTTTATTTCTTGCGTGAATTTTCAAAATCATTTCACGCCCCTTGACATCAGGCGGATTGACGTATATTTGTCTATCAAAACGCCCAGGCCTTAAAAGGGCAGGGTCCAAAACATCAGCCCTATTTGTCGCCGCGATGACAATAACGCCCGTATTTCCTTCAAACCCGTCCATTTGAACAAGAAGTTGGTTCAAAGTTTGCTCTCTTTCGTCGTTTCCACCGCCAAGCCCCGCGCCTCTTTGTCTTCCGACCGCGTCAATTTCGTCGATAAAAACGATACATGGGGCTTCTTTCTTGGCTTGTTCGAAAAGGTCTCTGACACGAGAAGCCCCCACCCCAACGAACATTTCCACAAAGTCACTTCCGCTTATTGAGAAGAAAGGAACATTACTTTCACCCGCAATAGCCTTTGCAAGCAAGGTTTTACCCGTTCCAGGCAACCCGACAAGCAAAATACCCTTAGGGATTTTAGCCCCAAGTTCAGTAAATTTTTGTGGATTTTTCAAAAATTCAACAACTTCTTGAAGTTCTTCTTTTTCTTCGTCAATTCCAGCAACATCGCTAAACTTAACATTTGTGTTGTGCGTAACTTGCGCCTTGGTTTTCCCAAAATTGAAACTTTTTGAATTCGCGCCCAAAATGCTTCTAATCAAAATGACGCCCAAAACGACAACCACAATGACACTAAGATAAGGAAGTACCGCTTCCCACCACGACGAGCCGACAGGAATTGTCCCAACGCCGACAATCGTAATATAACTTGGATCGGTTTCAGCCTTTCCATCGTTATGGTTTTTAGCAAAAGTGTTGTACGCATCAACGAGTTCTTGCAACTCAGTTTGTTGCGCGCCGTCAATAATATAGAAATAATGGTCGCTATATTTAGTAATTGAGTCTACTTTGTATTTACTATCCTTTAAAATAACAAATCCGACGCCATTTGTATTTACGGAAATATATTTTACCTTACTCTCACCAGTAAAAGTCCAATTACCTTCACTGTTCTTTTTCCCGCCAATAAGTTCAACAACCGAACCTTTGCCGTCATCAGTTGAGCCAAACGCATTTATTCTAGTCCCGTTATTGCCACTTTGCGAAAAATATATCAAAAAGACAATTGCAAGCAAAGAAATAACAAAGAAAATCCAACTTTTTGCCTTATTATTATTCTTCAAAGATTACTCCTCCAATTTAATACTACTAATAATAACATATTATTACTTTTAAATCAAATAAAATAGCACAAATTTGCCAATTTTTCTTTTAAAATTTTTCGGACAAAACTTCAAATAAAAGTATTTGCATTTTTCTGCGTTACTTGCTAAAATCGTTTTAGAGAGATACAAATAAAAGTAATTAAAATTTTTAAGAATAGTTATAATCTTATAACTAATTTTGATATTATAATGAAGTTATCCACATCTAGCACGACTCGAAATTTTTGTTATGTTTTTATAACTATACACATTTATTACTTTTTTTGTGGATAACTTTTACTACAAAAAAGTTACAAACATAAAACTAACATTTTGTTGATAACTTTAAAAATTTTAGCACAATAGACAAACAATAAAAATCTGAATTTTTTTGGGAGAATAGCAATTTAACAAAATTTGCAACCATAAACATACAAACATTTTTTAAAAAAATAAAAACATGAAGTCAAGAATAAGCAAAAAACATTAAATTTACACAAAAGGGGTTACAATGGATAATTTATTGTTAATAGACGGGCATAACTTGCTTTTTAGAATGTTTTTCGGAATGCCATTTCCGTTTACAAACAGCATAGGGAAGGACATAACCGCGACAGTCGGATTTATAGGTGCATTAGCAAAGACAATTAACTTTTGCAAAGCAGAGAATTGTCTTGTCGTTTTTGACGGAGAAAATTCAATTGTGGATAAACAAAAAGAAAACGAGGAATATAAACAGGGCAGACCCGACTTATCCACATTAGAGAACAACCCATTTGAGCAGTTAGATTACATAAAAAAATGTCTTGACTTTCTACACATTTCTTGGATTGAAACCGATGGCTTTGAGTGCGACGATTATATTGCATATATTTCAAATAACAACAGCAAAAACACATATATTTTGTCTTCTGATAAGGACTTTTATCAATTAGTTACAAACAATGTCAAAATAATCAATTATAAAGGTAAAAACTCTACATATATCGACAAAGACTTTATTTATGAAAAATATCAAGTACTTCCAACTAATTTTTGTTTATATAAGTCACTTATTGGTGACAAATCAGACAATATAAAGGGAATTAGTGGCGTGGGCCCTAAAACGACAGTTAATATAATTAACGCGATACAAGATGTGTCAAATTTAGATTCACTTACAAACAATTTCAACTCATTTATTAACACACACCTTGAAGAGTTTAAAGAGAAATCAAACAAATACATTCAAAAATTTGTTAATAATATTGATATTATTAGAAAAAACTACAATTTAATTAAACTTCCAACACCAAAATACAATTATCCACCAATTAAAGAATCTTATCCAATTGAATATGCTTTATTAAAAAATTTTAAACCACTTCGTGACATTGATATTCTCACCACTCAAAATTGTTCCACGTGAAACATTTTAACATGTAATTTGTTTAATGCAGAAAAATAAAATAAAAGAAAAGAATTAAAACAGATAATGAAAACGGGTATAATATATTAAAAAATAAATAATAAATGAAAAATAAATAAAAATAGATATAAAATAATGGGGTGCAACCCAGAAGTTAGACAACTTTAGGAAGTTCGCTTCATAATCTGTTATAAAATAATTTGAAATAAAATAAATTGAAATAAACAATAAATTATATTTACAAAAAATGTTCCACGTGGAACTTTTTTTATTGCCAATAAATAGAATAACAATATAAGCAAATAATGAACCATATAGAAAATCTATATAAAAGATATTGCCAACAAAGAAGACTTCAAAGACACAGCAATCAAAACAAATTTATATAGAAAATTAACATTACGCACAAGTATTCATTAAAAGAACATCTCTAGGCACGATAAAATAATTGTTCCACGTGAAACAATTAGAAATAAAAATGTAAAAGTTTAATAAGACAAAGCGACGAATATAAATGAAAATAGTGATAAAAAATATGACAAAGAAAAAGCCACTTCATTTTGAAGCGACTTTTTCTATATATAGATACAAAAGAAATTAAAACTTTAACTTAATCATTTAAACACATAACAAATTTAATATGCTATTTTTTTTACAAAAATTAAATTTAGAAAACAATTATCTTTCCAATTTGTCAAGGAAAGAGCAAATCCTATCAAGGTCATCCGTATTGAAATATGCAATTGATATTTTGCCTTTATTGTCATCGCCAACGATTTTAACTTTGGTTCTAAACAATCTTTGCATTCTATGCCCCAATTCTTTAAGCTCAATACTTTGCGCTATTTTTTCTTTTTGTTCTTTCATTTTAGCCTTAGTAGCGCCATCTTTTATAAGTTTTTCCAAATCACGAACAGTCAATTTATTTTCAATCACAAATTTGGCTAGTTCAATTTGTCTATCTTTTTCTTCAATAGCAACGAGGCATTTGCCGTGACCTGCGGAAAGTTGGTTTACTTCAATAAAAGCAATTACTTCTGGGCAAAGGTTTAAAAGCCTCAAAGTATTTGCAACAAGCGGACGGGATTTACCAATTTTATCAGCAACTTCTTCTTGTGTAAAATTGTATTCATCCATAAGTTCCTTAATTGCTCTTCCCGCTTCAATTGGATTAAGGTCCTCTCTTTGAAGGTTCTCAATTAAAGCGACTTCCTTAACTTCTCTTGGCGAATATTTCCTAACAATAGCAGGAATAGTTTTAAGTCCAGCCGTTATACTTGCTCTAAAACGCCTTTCACCAGCGATAATTACATATCTTCCGTCTTTTTCTTCGTTAACAATAATAGGCTGAATAACGCCGTGTTGTTTTATCGATTCCGCAAGTTCCTTTAACGAATTTGCGTCAAACTTCTTTCTAGGTTGGTTTTTGTTTGGGTCAATCTTTCTAATGTCAATCTCAGCAACACCTTGGTTTTGAGCAACCTCTTCTTTCTTTTCAACTTTCTTATCAGCAACCTTTACATCTTCATCGTCCTCGTAAATTGAAAACAGCGCGTCAAGCCCTTTTCCTAATCCCCTTTTCATATTTGCACTCCTATTTAATATTTTTTACACTCATATTATAATCAAAATCAACAAAAAAAGCAAGTTATATTTCAAATTTGCTAAAACAAATAATTATAAGCCTTAAAAGGGAAAAAAGTGTACCAATAAAACTATAGAATTAAATTTTGAAACAAGTTTAAAAATTGTTTGGAAATGGTCGTGTTTGTGAGATTACATTATGTATTTTAGGCAACTTTGATAGTTTACTTAAAAAAATAGTTAACTACCCACTAGCAAATCATTTTTTATGGTCAAAATATAAAAACCGCTAGTTATTTTTTAATAACTAACGGCGTAAAATTGTTTATTTTAGTATTGTTTTTAAAAATTGGTTATGTTTTTATAACTATCTTTATTTCTAGTCAAAAACTCTTTTGCGAGTTCATAATACGCTACTCCACCCTTGCTTTTTGCGTCATATTGCATAATTGGCTTGCCGTGACTTGGTGCTTCAGCGAGCCTAATACTCCTTGGGATGAAAGTTTCGAACACTTTTTTGCCAAAAAAGCGCTTAATTTCAGTCGAAACGTCTTGAATTAGGTTCGAACGGCTCACTTTCATCGTTAAAATGACCCCTTCGACATCAATTTCTTCATTTAAATGCTTTTTTACAAGTTTTATCGTGTTCATAAGTTGGCTGAGCCCTTCGAGTGCAAAAAATTCGCATTGAATTGGAATAACAACCGAGTTACTAGCCGTCAAAGCGTTAATTGTAAGTAATCCAAGCGACGGTGGACAGTCAATAAAGATGTAATCATAGTTATCTCTAACCTTTTTTAGTAAATCTTTAACCACTTTTTCGCGATTTCTCATAGAAACAAGCTCAACTTCGGCTCCAGCAAGGTCAACTGTCGCTGGAATGATGTCCAAACCTTTAACTCCCGTACGTCTTATGACTTCAGTTATATCCTTTTCGCCGTCAATTGCGTCGTAAAGTGTAGAAAGTTTAAGATTTTTATTAACTCCAAGCCCACTCGAAGCATTCCCTTGTGGGTCCATATCAACAACTAACACCTTTTTCCCAAGTGCCGAAACATATGCCGCCAAATTGATACAGGTTGTCGTTTTCCCGACTCCGCCCTTTTGATTTGCAAATGAAATAATTTTTCCCATATAAATCCTCTCGTCACTATTATAACAGAAAATTAAATAAAATCTATCTTTTTTTATCAAAATTAGTAAAAAAACGCACTTTTTTTATTAAAAATCGCGTTCTGAGACAGAATTTTTACCTTTTAGATGAACAAATCCTCATTTATTTTTGGTGAGAATTTTGCTTTTTTTCACTTTTTTACACTAAAAAACTTATTTTTTTAGAAAAAAAATAAGTTTTTTAGAAAAAAAATAAGTTTTTTAGAAAAAAATAAAACGCCCAGTATTTTTGAGCGCTTTAAAATTTCAATAAAATTGTTAAAATTATGGCTATAAGTTATTATTTTTAAAAATTTATCAATAAAAATTATAGAAAGTAAATTTTGAATATTATCGGAAGTTTTGTCGGGGAGTTTACTCACAAGCAAAACTGATGGTTATTCAAACTAGTGGTGCTACAACTCGTTGTGGATTTGTGTTAAGCAAATTGACTTGTGAATACAAAGCAACATCACATAATTTGTATTCTTATTTCTAATAGTCAAAATTTAGGGCAAAAAATTAGCTTTACTCGCGTTCTTGTTCCAAATATTAAAATATCAAGAAATGAAATCAGATTTGTTCGCGATCAAAATCTTGAATTTGCTCAACCTTTTTACCAAAATCTTCAAAATATTTGTCAACATCTCGTTCGTCAAGAGCATAGAAAAGGTCATTAACACGCGTTGCGTAATTTTCGGGCAATTTTTCTTTATTTTTTTTGTATGTTTGTTTAATGTTCCAATATCCGTCTTTTATCCTATCTTGCATTTCTTCACGCTTCTCTTTATCAAAATATTGAGATAAGACAAAATCTAAAAATTTCTTTCCTTTTAAAGATTTTATCGACTTTTCGTCAAGAATAAGCCCGTTTTCCTGCAATTTTTTCATATTTTCATAGGCAAATAGATTTGCTTCGACTTCTTTTAGACTTTCAAGATAATTCCTTTCTTTATCCGCTTTTTTTGCGTCCATATCAAAAGTTCCGTAAACATTATTTTCAAGGTCTGACTCATTTATAATTTCTTGCATTTCACTAACAAGAACATTCTTGTCGTAAGCGTAGCCTTGAATCATTTTGTTAACATTTTGGTTCTGATAATTATGGTAAGTTTCGTGAAGGATGTTAAAAAGATAGTCCGCACTAGTCAAGTTAACATCTGAGTCGTAAATACTAATTAGATTTTTGTCCTTTGAGCAGTTCATCACATCATCAACAATTCCTGGCAGACTTTGCTTAAAAACAACTTTGCAAGGCTCAACCCCCATTTTAACGGATAATCTTTGGTGGATTTCGCTACATAAAGCAACAATGTCGTCTTTTGACTTCATAGAAAAGTCAGTGTCATTAAATTCTTTGACGATGGCTCTAATATTTGCACCGTAAAATTTTGTTTTTCCCACTATCTCAATTTCCATTTCCGAGCCAAAACGGACTGCCGTCATTGATAAAGCAAGCATATTTGGGTCATCTTTGCCCAATTTTTCCATATTTTTTCTATCAAAATAGTTTTGTAATGAATTTTCAACCATTTTTCTTTCCTCTATATTTAAATTATATCATATCCAAACTAAAAAATCAATAAAGAATATGTTTTTATATAAAAAAGCCCAAAAATCATTTATTTTGCGTGATTTTTAGGCTTATATAAGTATTTTATAAGAAAATTCATATTAAAAACATATCAACATTTTATAACTTTTTGTGGATAAAATAAGATTTTTTAGTTCTTTTTATAAAATTTTTAAGCATTTTTAGCGCTTTTAGCGTTTTTAAAAAACTACGTTAATGGGGCAAGGCGTGGCTTGTTTTTCCCTCGGGGAAAGGTTTTTGGTGTTGAAGAAATCTTTTTTATATAAATAAACTTTCTTTTTGCGCCAAAAAGGTCGATTTCGTCGGTTTTTTCGATTTTTCCGCCTAATTTTTCGATTGCGCGACCCGAAAGTTCGATTTCTTCTTCCGCTTTTTCCGACTTGTACGCTACAAAATAACCGCCAATTTTTACAAAAGGAAGGCAATATTCAGATAGCGTGTTTAAACTCGCGACCGCGCGCGACACAACATAGTCAAAACTTTCGCGACGCTCGCCTTTTGCCATATCTTCCGCGCGGGTGTGGTAGGCGTGAGCATTTTTTAGGTTTAATTTTGAAATAACTTCGTTTAAAAAAGTTACCTTTTTATTGACACTATCAATCATTGTAATATTAAGTGAGTCGTTTACAATTTTAAGTGGAAGAGCGGGGAAGCCTGCACCTGAGCCGATGTCCAAAATTTTTGAGCCATTTTTTAAGTTTTTTACACATAAAACGCTATCCAAAAAGTGTTTTATAACGACATCTTCTTCGCTCAAAATTGTCGTCAAATTAAACTTTTCATTCCACTCTTTAAGTAAATTATAGTAGGTCTCAAATTGCGAAAGTTGAAAGTCAGACAAATTGATGTCAAATAGCGAAAATTTTTCTTTTAAAAGGTTTTTAAAATCCATTTTTTGTCCTTTTTTGATGTTTTTTAGTTTTATAAATAGTTTAAATAACTAATAACGTAAGAGAATATCTATTAAAGATTTTATCACAACAAAATAGGTTTTTGAAAGTATAAAAATTCTATTTTTACGAATACGCACCGTTTCATAGAAATATAAAAGACCAATATTCATTAAAGATTTTTCACTAGAAAAAAGTTTTTTTGTTGGTATATAAAATGTCTTTAATAGGTTCACAATGCCCATTTTTAAGTCGTTTTTTCAAGGCGGTTTTTCACCTTTAAATACACTGACAAAACTGCAATATCGGCAGGTGAAACACCACTAATACGGCTTGCTTGACCAAGAGTCAAAGGTTTTATGGCGTTTAGTTTTTGTCTCGCCTCGAGCCTTAAACCTTTCACAAGCGAGTAGTCAAAATCGGGCGAAAGGGAAGTGTTTTCGTCGCGTTTTAATTGTTCGACGAGTGTTTCTTGCCTTTTTATGTAGCCTTCGTATTTTATCTCTGTTTCAACATAATTTAAAACTTGTGTCGGAATGCGACCTAGCACATTGAAGTGGCTTTTTATGTCGAAAATTGTCACTTTGCTACGCTTTAAAAGGTCAGCGTATGTTCTTATAACCCCGCCTTCACCTTCGCCCATTCCACGCAAAAATTCGCAGGCTTTTTTGCCGTCAACTTTTTGGTTAAGCACCCGTTTTGCGCGCTCGATTTGGCGTAATTTTTTGTTAAAAAGAGCCCAGCGAGCGTCGTCCACTAGCCCCACTTTTCGACCTAAAGGCGTAAGTCTAATGTCCGCGTTGTCTTGCCTTAAAAGCAAGCGGTATTCGGCGCGACTTGTCATCATTCTGTAAGGCTCGTTTGTGCCTTTTATGACAAGGTCATCAATGAGAACTCCGATGTATGCTTCGTCGCGTTTTAAAATAAAAGGCTCTTTATTTTGTAGTTTATTGCTCGCGTTTATGCCCGCAACAATGCCTTGCGCGCCCGCTTCTTCGTAACCGCTTGTGCCGTTGATTTGGCCCGCAAAAAATAGGTTTTCGACAAGTTTACTTTCAAGCGTTGGAAGAAGGTCAGTTGACGCGATACAGTCGTACTCAATCGCGTAGGCGTTCCTTAAAATTTTGACATTTTGGAAGCCGTCGACACTTTTATACATTTTTTCTTGAACGTCAACAGGCATAGAAGTGCTAAAACCTTGAACATAAATTTCATCGCCCGTTTTGTCCTCTGGTTCAAGGAAAATTTGGTGTCGATTTTTGTCAGAAAATCGCACGACCTTATCTTCGATTGAAGGGCAATAACGAGGCCCGACGCCCTTAATTAATCCCGAATACATAGGGGCTTTGTCAAGATTAGCGCGGATGATTTCGTGAGTTTTTTCGTTCGTGTAACCAAGATAGCAAACTGCTTTATTTTTTGGATTTCCGATATGAATAAATGAAAAATAGGGAATATTGTCGTCGCCGTTTTGGATTTCAAAGGACGAGTAGTCAATAGAATTTTTGTCCACGCGCGCGGGTGTTCCCGTTTTAAAACGAAGGATTTTGAAGCCTAGGCTTGCAAGATTTTTTGAAAGTCCGTGAGCGTTCACAAAACCGTTTGGGCCTTGGTCTTTTGTGTAGTTTCCGATGATTATTCGACTGTCCAAATAAACGCCCGTACAAAGGACAACGGCGCGCGAATATATTTCTTCTCCAAACGCCGTTTTAACCCCCCTAACTTTGCCGTTTTGAACTAAAATTTCAACCACTTCGCACTGCCTTATGTCAAGATTTTTTTGGTTTTGAAGAACGTCTTTCATATCAAGGTGATAAGCGTGCTTGTCAACTTGCGCCCTTAAACTTTGCACCGCGACGCCCTTGCCACGATTGAGCATTCGCATTTGCAAAATGTTTCTGTCCGCAACGACCCCCATCGCACCGCCTAGCGCGTCAATTTCGCTCACGAGTTGTCCCTTTGCCGTCCCGCCAATTGAAGGATTGCACGCAAGAAAACTAATACTGTCAAGATTAAGCGTCAACAGTAAAGTCTTGTTATTTAGTCGACTAAGTGCAAGCGCACTTTCAACGCCTGCGTGTCCGCTTCCAACCACAATCGCGTCATATTCCATTTTTGTTTTTGTCCTTTTTTTGTTGTTAATTTTTTTTGGTTTTGTAATTTTTTTTAAATATTTTTTTGACTAAACTTTTATTTTCCAAGGCAAAACTTTGAAAAGATTTTATCGACGATTTTTTCGTTTGCAGTCTCTCCTGTAATCTCACCTAAAATTTCCCACATTTCGCGAACGTCGACTGCGACTGCGTCAAGGGGAAGGGCGTCAATAGTAGATAATATTTCATCCGCCTTTTCTTTTGCGCGACTTAGTATTTCAATGTGGCGCATATTGGTTAGAACGAGTTTATCGTACTCAAAATTGCCTTTTAGTGCCCTATCAAATATCATTTCCATAAGGTCGTCAATATGTTCGCCAGACTTAGCACTAAGCGTAATATCGGGCATAATGTCGCACACTTTTTTAAGGTCAGATTTGTTAAGAACAATTATTCTATCGTTATTTTCGGTGAGTTTAAGATTGTCCCTATCTTCTTTGTCAAGTGCACGACTTGCGTCAAAAACAAGCAAAACAATGTCACTATTTTTTATGGTGTTTTTGGCCTTATCAATGCCGATATTTTCGACAATGTCCTTAGTTTTCCTAAGTCCCGCCGTGTCAAGAAAATTAAACTTAAACCCGCGATATTCTTTGCTCCCCGTCACAATGTCGCGCGTCGTACCCGCAATGTCCGTCACAATGGCTTGTTCTTCGCCAAGAAGAGCATTTAATAAACTACTCTTACCAACATTTGTTTTGCCCACAATTGCGACGCTAACGCCGTTTTTTATTGTTTTTCCTATTTGGCTGGTGGAAAGTAAAGACGCTATATCGCGTTTTAAACCCGAAATCGCCCCTACAATCGACTTTTTGGTCCTATACTCAATATCTTCCTCGGGATAGTCAAAACTGACTTCTATATCGGCGATTAGGTCGAGCAAAACCTGTTGCATTTTGTTGACAGCCTGACTAAGCGCCCCACGCGAGAGTTGTCCGCTTGCTTTAAGTTCGCTTTCCGTCTCCGCGTTAATGGTGTCTATAACGCCTTCCGCTTCGTCAAGAGACATTTTGCCGTTTAAGAATGCGCGCTTTGAAAATTCGCCAGGCTCAGCAACTCTTGCACCGAGCGTAAGCGCTTTTTCGATTATTCTTTTGGTGACAGCCACCCCGCCGTGGCATTGAAATTCAACAACATCTTCGCCCGTGTACGATTTTGGCGCTTTAAAATAGACCATAAATCCAAGGTCTTTTGCGCCCCCTAAATCAATGTTTCCAAGTCGCATAAGGTTTGGAGTAGGGTCGCTCATTTTATCAAGTGGTTTAAACATCTTTTCTGCCACTTTTAAACTATCTTTTCCACTTATTCTGACAACCCCAACGCCCGCTTTTCCAGGCGGAGTTGACAGTGCAATAATCGTATCATTTTTCATATCTTTCTCGCTAAACTTTTTTATTTATTCTTTAATTATTATATCACATATTTTTACAAAATCTATAATAATTTTTTGAAATTGATTATAAAGAAAAGAAATAAAAAAAGTAAAATAAAAAAAGTAATTAAAAAAAATTAACATTAGAAAAAAGATAGTTAAAAAGATAATTAGCCTTAGAGATAAGGTCATTAAAAAATATAATAGAAAAAAGATTAGCCATAGAAAAAAAATAATTAACTCTAAAAAAAAGTAATTTAAAAAAATAACAACAAAAAAGTTAAAAATAAAAGAGATAGAAAGCCACAAAAAAAACATCCAAAAAATCTTGTTTGCTTAAAAGATCTTTATTTTTTGCAATAAAAAACCCCTTTTATAAAAGGGGAAAAATTTTAATTTATTCTTTTGTTGGAATGACGACAAGGTGTCTATTTGGTTCTTCGCCTTCCGATTTTGTTGTTACGCCGTCAAAATCTTGGAGTGCTGTGTGAATAATTTTTCTTTCATATGCGGACATATTGTCGAGTTTAACTGGCTTGCCGATTTTAATTGCCTTACTTGCTGTTCTTTTTGCGAGAGCCACCAAAGTTTCTTCGCGTCTAGCCTTGTAATTTTCGACATCAAAGTAGACTTTAAAATCTCTATTTCCCGCATTTCTAGCGACAATTGACAAAATTTCTTGAATAGCGTTCATAGTTTCGCCACGCTTTCCTATAAGCCTATTAACCGTCTCGCCGTTAGCGCTAAAAACAACGTTTCCGTCCTTTTCTTCGTGAGAAATTTCAGCGTCAACTAGCATTTTTTCGAAAAGTCCTTTAAGGAAATCTTCGCAAATCTTCACAATGTCGTCTTTGGTCTTTTCCGACTCTTTGTGCTCTTTCTTTTCTTGCTTTTTCTCTTCTTTTTCTTGCTTTTTTTCTACCTTCAAAGTCTCTTTTTTAGTTTCCGAAACTTCCTTTTCGTCGTCTTTATCTTCTACGACTTCGCCGTCGTAAATAATTTCGACCTTTGCTTTTCTAAAAAGTCCGCCTTGGTCAAGGATTTTAATGTCAACATCTTCTTGGTTTAGCCCAAGTTCTTCTAATCCAAGTTCAATCGCTTTTTCAACATTTTTCGCAACAAATTGTTTCTTACTCATTTTTATTTTCCTTTTTTTATAAAGTGAAAAATTTTTACACTTTTTAAAACTTTTTTTATTTTTTTATAATAGTTTTGGGTTGTTTTTTAAATATAAAACTACCCCCTTGGTGCCAAAGGCACCAC
>ERZ808286.86-NODE-86-length-74693-cov-10.102615_pt1 | contig 74693 bp, 109 predicted proteins | sample MGYA00521276_ERZ808286 | MGnify/ENA primary metagenome ERZ808286 (study PRJEB31516, sample SAMN03275607) | gut metagenome | biome: mammalia-associated habitat; material: feces | host: Papio cynocephalus | place: Kenya | collected 2012-08-01 ... | reverse complement strand
TATTTATATATATTTTTATTAATAATATTATAAATATACAAACATTGCTTGTTTTTTAACTTATTTTATTGCCGTCAGCATCTAATTCTGCTGCAAGATTATTATCAACATAGATGTTATATCCTGTTGCATTAGGCACTGCTTGCCAAGAAATTTCTGTACCATTTAATGATACCTGAGGAGCAGCTAATCTATTAGCAACATTTGTTGTTGATGTACCACAATTAAGAATTACAACTGCAGAACTATTTTGACTAAGTTCATCAATTTTTATTCCTGATGTTTTTCCTTGTATAGTTAAATCACCAGTAATTGTACCACCAGTTTTATCTAGTTTTTTCTCTCTTGCTTCGGCATCTTTTATCTTATGCAGTGTTTCTCCAACAAGTATCTGGGAAATATCATTTCCAGCTAATCCTTGAGCCATAATTAACCTCCAAATTTATACAATATCATCAAAATCAATTTCATCAATTATATTATCCCAATCAATATCTGTATCAAATTTGATATCATTTTTTGAGAATTTTTCTGTTACATCTTTATCTAATTCTGTGTTGAACACAGATATTTCAAAGTTATTTCCAATTTCTTCAAATTCAAAATTTGTATTTTCTTCATCAAATTGTCTATCAATTTCCCATTTTAGCTGCTCAAGAAACTCATCAATAGATGAATATTTATATTCTAATGCTTTATTTACTGCTTTAGTTATATTATTTTTTATAGAATTTTCTATTTTTTCTTCCTTTTCCGCTGCAGCCAAATCTTTATCTAAATAGTCAATAATTAGTACAGGAAATTTATGGTCCCAACCAAAAATTTCTCCTGCCACATACATTCTATGAAGTCCTTCCTGTGTTTGTTCAGCATAGTTTATATACGGCAAAAACACTTTCTTTTTGTATTTTACAATCAAGTCATATATCTCATCATCAACCACTCTATCTCTTGCTCTTTGCTGTTTCAGCCTCTCAGGAGACGAATTGGGAAATATAACTGTACCACAAATATCAAAGTATTCATTTGGGCTCATTTGTTCAATTTTGGTTTGAAGATTATGCTTTTTTGCATACTCTTTATCAGAAATCAAAGAATCATAGTATGGAACATGTGTTCTTGTATCAAAAATATTATCTGATATTACATCACCTGTGCCAAAATCAATAATATCTTTTTCTTTGTCAATATATTTTATTTCTTCAATTATTCTGACTTTCATCTTTTTCCTTTGTGGCACTACATAAAGCATTAACAATAATTCCTAAAATTAATGCACACGCAATTTCAGTTATTTTTATGCTGCCAATATTTATACTTAATTCACCTACTCCTGCAATTAATATTACAGAAATTGTAAATAAATTTTTACCTTTTTCTAAATCTACTTTTTGTATCATTTTTAGCCCACTGACAGCAATAAATCCGTATAATGCAACACAAACGCCTCCCATTACACAGGCAGGTATAGTTTCTAATAATGCCATCAAAGGAGCTATGAATGATATGCCCACAGCCATTGCTGCAGTTAGTACCATTGTTCTAATCGAAGCATTTCCTGTTATTGCAACACATCCTATCGATTCTCCATAAGTTGTATTTTCACAGCCACCAAATAAAGCGCCAACAACAGATCCGATACCATCACCAAGTAATGTTTTATCCAATCCAGGATCTTTTAATAAATCTTCTCCCACTATTGTCGATAAATTTTTATGATCTGCTAAATGTTCAGCAAAAACAACAAATGCAACAGGAATAAATGCAACAGCAATTGTTCCAACATATTCCCAAGTTAAATCACCAAATCCTGCAGTTGCTCTCTCAAACACAAATTTAGGATGGGCAAAAAATGTTTCTAAATGTATTCCACCTTCAAATAATTCTATTATAGGTGAAAAATCTATGACTTGTAAAGAAGTTGTATTTGTGGCATATGCAATAATTGTAAATATTAATGCACATAAATAACCAGCCCCAATACCGACTACAAATGGAATTAACTTTGCAAATTTTTTACTATGCACCGACACAGCAACTATCGTTAAAAGAGTTACAATTGCACAAGTAAGTGCGGCATATTTATTTCCACCATAAGATGATTTCATATCTGACACAGCATTTTCTGATAAGGATAGTCCAATTATGGAAACAACAGGTCCTATAACTGCTGCCGGCATTATTTTGTCAATCCAATTAGTTCCAACATATTTTACAGTAATAGCAATTATAACATACACCATTCCTGCAAAAAATGCACCCAAAACCAATCCTAAATGTCCTAATGGCTTATTTAAAACTCCCCCAACTGTAGCACTCGAAAATGCAACACACATAGAGTTTATAAAAGCAAATGAACTTCCTAAAAATACAGGACTTTTAAAACCTGTAAATAACAAATAAACAATTGTTCCTACTCCTGCTCCATACAATGCTGAGGAGGCAGAAAGTCCTACCCCACCCTTGAACATTCCGTTAACAATGGATGGCACAGCAATTGTAGCAGAAATAATCGCTAATAATTGTTGCAAAGCAAATATAAATAATTGCTTTTTCTTAGGTCTGTCATGAATTCCATAAACTAATTTCATAAATATTACCTCGTTTTTCTAATTGTATCATCACAGTGATACTTTAATTAATTGACGATTTTTTCATACACATAATTTAGTCAAATGAATAAATTGCCACATAAACAATTTCGAAAAATTATTTTTTCTTAATGAACACCCTTGCAAACACTCTTTTGCCACCAATATAAAATCTATCTCCAGGAGCTCTTATTTGTCCTTTTTCAGAAGATAATTTTAGAACCTGTTTTGGAGTATATTTTTTCTTATAGTCATTTGGGTTAATAATTTCAAATTGTTCAGGGCAATAATGATCAATAAATGTGATGGAAACCGCCATAATACCCTCATAATCCATTGGAATTTCTTTTACTTTATCTACATTTATTGCATAATAATTATCAAATTCTTTATGAATTTTTGGGTTATATTTTGTTTCAGATTTAAATAATTTATGTCTCTTTTCAGTATCAATATTTGTAAACCAAGTTGAACTACCTACAGTTTTTAATTCATTCGTCTCATAATCAACAATAAATTTATAATGCCCTTCAGAATAGCCCTTCCATAATTTATTTTGTAAAATTAATGTAAAAACATCTACTGTTGTTACCGCATTATTATTTCCTAAAACAATTACTTTTTTGCCACTATTTATCATAATTTTTATATAATCCCGAAATAAAGAAAACGGAGGATTTGTCACAATTATATCACATTCAGATAATATTCGTAAACATTCTTCACTTTTATAACTACCGTCTCCAGCTAATTCTGACACATAATTGCCATCAATAGATAAAACAGAGTTTAAATCAGATTTTTCTCCTACAGAATTTACAACAAATTTATATGCTTTTTCGTTATTAATAATTTTTTCTTCTTTTTCTTCCATGGCATCAAATAAATCGACAATTGAAGTATCATTTGTGTCAATTGTATTTATTTGATCTTTATTTGTATAACAAGTTGCAATAAGTTTTTTTAATTTAAATTTATTAAAGTTATCTAAAAAATATTTTACAAAATTACTTTTAAGATAATTATCACAATTACAATATATTATTTTTCCTGCAAATTCTTTTTCATAATGAATTAATTCTTCTGCAACATCTTTATATTGAGTATAAAATTCATCATTTTTTATTTTCTTTGCAGAAACAAGATTTTTATTTGTTGACATTTATAAGTTTCCTTATTTTTTGATTTACACATTTATATACAACAAAAAAGCACCACAAAATGTGATGCTTTTATTTTTTTTTATGTTTTTTAGAAGGGCAGTTCTTCACCTACAACTGTTGTATCTGCGGGAGCAAAATCAGTTGTTGCAGAGGTTACTCTGGGTAGATTTTTAAAATCGTCTGATGCAGAAGTTGTTGTACTTGACTTATCATAACGCTCGCCATCTCTTATCTTCTGAAGATTATTAAGGGAGCAAGCAATACCTGCAGTTTCACCTGTATTAAATGCATAAAAACTTATGGAAGCTCTGCCAAAACAACCAGAATAAATTTGATTTCTGTCTTTAATTTCATTCAGGTCCTGATCTACGATGCCGGGGGCATATACTGAATATGCATTAATATAATAACAATTTGCATAGGAAGGATCATCAGGTCTATCCTTATCCCCATCTCTAATAGGAAGTCTTAAAGTGGCGAGGGGAGGTACTGCACCGGATTCATCTACAAGAACCGCTGCACTATTTTTATAAACTGATTTAATGGTATTACGAATTATATCCATATCAGGGCTATCTTTCTTAATAACCAATGTGATTGAATATTTAGGACGTTCACCATTTATAGAAACAGGTTCCCAAATATGCAAAAAACTCCAACGAGTATTTTCATTTAGAATCAATTTTTCAGATTCACCATAAATTGCCATAACAAAATCTCCTCATATAATAAATAATATTTTTTGAAAAATTTTTAATTTATTTTTCATTTGCCTTTATTATATCATACAAGATTTTATTTGTCAAGAAAAAAGAGCAGAAAATTAATTCTGCTCAATTTGTTTATTATGTATTGCACCAAAAATGATATATTTATATTTTATTTTGCTCTTTTAACGCAAAGAAACGTTTTACCTCGTCACGCATTTCATCAGAATATTCCATTTCTGAAAGTCTAAGCTTTTCAAACTCTTCGTCTGTCAAGAAGTCAAACTGCTCTCTTCTGCAAGTGTTTATATGCTTAACCGTCTTGTCGTAAGTCATTTCGTCCGTTATCGGATAAAGCATATTTGAATAACGTTTTGATGTAAGTATGCCGTTCGCAAAGCAGTTGAAATGATAAGCTGTGAGTATGTTATAATACTTTACACTCTCGTGAATTTCTTCACATTTACATTCTGGTATATCTTGCGGATATTCAAACAAATGTGTTCTCTTGTTGTAAAGCCTGTGAGATTTGCCGTCCGAACCTACAAGGTTTACTGCCTTGCCGTCTTCGTCAGTAACGTGCCAATATGCGTCGCTTGTCTGCTCCTGTTTTATAAAAATAGGCTTTGCATAATCAAGTTTGCCTTCGTCGAAGTTCCACACAAGAATATCATCATTATAGGTAATATCCTGTACGGACTTGTCTCCGTTTTTTGTTGAAATGAGCGTATTTTCAACAAAACATTGCCAATCTGCAAATGCAGAACCATCAAGAGTATATGCAGACAATTCTTCTTTAGTTGCTACTCTACTACCTTCCAACACAACATAATTCAAGTAAACCTCCCAAGTTCCGGCGCCGGTATGAAACGTTATACTGTTTTCCGATTGTTCTGTTATAAAGATATTGCCACCAGTACTACGAGTGGCAGTCCAAGAACCATTAACATATTCAAAATATCCATAGTTATCGTTACTTGTTAAATACGAATATACTTTTGAAGTGTCCACATTTTCTAATTTAGACAATGTATTTGAAGAATATTGTGCGCCTACTCTTGTTAAATATACTTGTGTGAATGTTTCTTTTTTCACTTCATATGTAAGTTCGTTACTAAAATCACTACTTTCTTTGCTGTTTTTTGCCTTAACTGATATTTTATACACCCCCTCTGATAAATTCAATGATGCCAAATTATATTTCATTTTCTTCCTTTCCGTTGGGGAAAATAAATAAAAAAACAACCCCAAACAATTGATTTGAGGCTGTGTGAGTATGTGGAGGGAGCGCCCCCCCCCCCACTAATTGTGGTTCAATAAAATACGTAAATAATTTTAATCTTCTACAACAAAATAAAACTGCAGCGTAAAATCACCATCAAAAGTATATTTTTTATTATATCCATCTGTCCAATCGGTGGCGACTTCTTTTATATTTGGGGATCGAAGTATCTCCTCCAAAGCGGCACCAGAACTGCTGGTTTTTATGTATATTGGAGACTGTATATTACTGAGAACTAATTCGTCAGTATCAGTATAAGGAATGGTGCCAAGTAATTGTTTATCTTTATCATAAATTGTTACTACTGTTTTATATGCTGAGTTATAGCCTATTCCTCTAAATGTTCCCTGAAAACCTGTATTAGTTAATGAGCTATAAGTAATCGATCCACTAGCAGTTATTTGATCATCAGAATAAGCATAAACAATAATTTCAGAACCTTCTTTTAATCCAACATCAGATAAATTAACAGTAATTTCATTTGCCATTTATTATAACACCTCACTTTCTGAGGTGATGCCTATTAAGGAGCCAGTTATGCTATTATTACTTAGCCCCCCCCCCTATTAATTTTGCTTAAATAATAAAACATAACTAAAAATTCTCCTTTATATATTTATTTTCAATTCCTTTGTGTTGCGGTTTCCGCTCAAAAGGCCATTGGCAAAATAATTTTGATTTTTTGTAAATAATGTATAATGTTTTGTTTCTCGTGGAACATATATGTGAGAAACTAATTTTGTTAATTTCCCATCTTTTGTCACTGCGTGATCTCCAATTAACCATTCATCCATATATACCATTTTTTGTTGCTCATAATTATAAAATCTATGTCTATTAACAGTTTCTATCCTGGTGCCATCATCAAAAGTATATACATCATAACTTCCTGCAACTTTTGTTTCTTGAGAATCTGTATATATTATTTCATCTTCTTCTATTTTCATTGTTGCTGGATTATAGGATAATATTTTATCACCTTTTGATAGTGTATATATTTCTTTTTCTGTATTGTCTGCCATTAGAATTTTTGTGTTAGGGGATAGACAAGAATATACATAACTAGCAGTAAAATTTAAATAATCATTAGGTAGTAAATTTAATTGGTAAAGATTGAAAGATTTCATATTTACATAGGGTTCAGAGTTGTATGAATAAAAAGTAGAAGTAAATATTGAGAGATTTTCCAAAAAAGTTGCATCACACCAAAAATATATTTCTCGATTTGCTTTAATTGTAATGTCTATTAAACGGCCCTTCCCCACAGTGTGATTATTAATGTCAGTGAGAATGCCAAAGCCAGAGTAATCTGAGGTAAACATATATAAATAATCTAAAGTAGATTGTGGTGCTGTATCGAATTTTATAAATATATAAACTTCATGCCCCGCCCCCGCATTTGAATGGGAGAATGAATCCCCATGAAAATAAATATGTGCGGGCTGAGAAGTTACCTTAGACACTTCACTACTTAAATACTCCCCCCCCTACTGTATGAGCTAACTGCAACGTTTTTGGAAGCCCAATCAGCGGAGGAATCAATATTATTAAGATCAAATTTTATCATTTTTTCACCTGAAAAATTTTGTATAATATAAAAATCAAAAAATTTAGTTTCCGCCATAAAAACTTTTTCAAAAATAATTAAAATTTTATTGACAAATAATAAAAAATATAGTATTATATATTATACAGAAAATCTTGTATACTAAATTATATACTGAAATCAAAAAAGGATTTTTCTGCTATGTATTTTAAGTTAGTTGAGGAGATAGATAAAAATCTTCCTGAAGATAAATATTATGAAGAAAAAGCATTAGAAGAATTTGGAAAAACTTATTATTTTTATGATGCTGGTTATATATTAAAAGATGGTTCAATGTTAAATTTTTCTGGCGAGAAGGGTAAACATTTTGGCACTCGTGGAGAAGATCACAGAGCAATTGCCACAATATTTGACGAAGATATAAGTGGCACAGAAGCGATGATTAAATTTATGAATTATGGAAACATAAGAATTATGGATGAATCTCCTGGCATAGATTTAATAAAAGAACCAACACAAAAACAATATGATACAATAGAACGATTTATTTCAAATTGTTTTAAAAGAAAAGAATTTTATATAGATTTTTCTGATGCTTCAGGCAAAGTAATATATAATAAACAATATAATGGATTGCTTAGATCTAAAAATATAATTGAAGATATAAAGAATTATTTTAGATATGGGATTCCTAAAGATGATGAAATTTATGGAGATTGAGGATAATAAAAAATGAAATGTAGAAGATTACTTGAATATTTAGATACATCTTTGTCTGACTTTGAGCAGGATGTAAAAGGCAGAATTAGTTCTAAGGTTGCGACGTTCAATGTTCTGTCAAAAGAATTGAATAATATTTGGTATGATTTAGACCATTATATTTATGTTGCGGATTCAGCATTTCAGTCTTTTGTTAATTGTCTTGAAGATGGAAAGGGAACATCATACAATTACAGCGGAAAATTAGTTGATTTAGAAAAATTTCAAGCAACATTTGATAAATTAAATTCTTCCGACAAAAACATTTCTATAGAATCCGGGCGCACAACAAATGCAGTAAATATTAAATTTTATACAAATGTTGGCGAGGATAAAATAGAAATTGCTCATATAAATCTGCTTCCCTCCGATGGAGAAATAGATTTAGAAGGAATGTTACTAACAAAAACTTTGACAGAAATGAAAATATACATTGCAGTTAAAGAAAATATTAACTTTGAGTCAATTGTTGACGAGTATATTAAAGATCAATTAGAGGAGGTACTACAATGAAATTTGAATTAATTGAAAATACAAATTCTATCTTAGAAAATGAATACGATGAACTTCAAAGTTATTTAGGTGCCACAGTTGATAAATTAAAAGAAGCAGCAATAACACTAGAAAATATTTCTAAATCATATACGCAATTTAAAAAATTTGTTGAGAAACAATTTAGTAAGTTTCTTAGTTGTCTGGATTTTAGAAAAATTGATGATGACACTTTCACAGGAACAGTAGAGCATGTTGAAGAATTTCAACATGCCTTTGATGGCATTTATGATTTTGATAATGTTCACACAGAATGCGATGATAAAGGGGTAATTTATATTCATTTTCTTATTGATGTTGTCGGTGAAGATGAGTATGCTGCTACAATTACAATAGCATCACCGGATGGGGACATGTGGAATATATTAAAAAGGCATGAATTAAAAGAAAATACACAAATAACATTAAGTTTAACTCCTCAGCTTGATCTTGAGTGGGCGATTAATGGATACATAAGTAGAACAGTTAAGCAACTTTGATTAAATAAATTACCCTTGGGGGGGCGCTCCCTCCACGTATTTGGGAACACACAGCTCTGATTAATTTTTAAAATCGGGGCTGTTTTTATTTTTGCCCCGGAGAAAGGTGAAAATAAAAATGAAATTTGATTTATCAACTCTGTCCGATATATCAGACGGAACACATATCGTCAAGGTTAAGGCGAAGGCGGATGGGTATAGGGATAGCGAGTTTTCAAATGAGGTAGAGTATACGAAAGCGACGAGTATTTCACTGGACTTGTCGGCTGGCGACTTATATTCAGCTACTACGTATCCGATTTATTATGAGATAAATGGTGAAGTGACAACATCGTCACCTACCACTGGCGATGGTGTCACTATTACTATCTCACCGAATGATTATGTTGAAGTTGCGGCGGCTTCATCAAGCCATAAGTTTAAGACATATCAAAATAAAGTTTACATTACTAACATTTCTAGTTTAGCTGTAAATAGTGCCGGTCATTCACTTAATGGCACTGCATATAAAATTAGTAACATAAATTCATCCGGATATATTAAATTTTGGGTTGATGCGTAATGCCTAACTACAAAAACACACTGATACAAACAACAACCGTTCCGGTTTTGGAATGAAAGGATTAAATTTATGAAATATTGTTTTATCACCCCCCCCCCCATTAAAATGAGTAAACCTTGCCTTGAAAGTGAGGTGAGGGGATAATGGCTACAAGTATACCAGCAGGCATAGAAATCTATTCTAACGACGGCGAAACGCTGTTAGAAAGTCTTGCAGCTGATGCTGATTGGAAAGCGTCTGTAACCTCAACGGGAGTTACAGGCACAGCCGGAACTTATACATATTCTGGGGCTGGCACTTTTCTCGGTCTTGCAACTGCACAAGGAAGCAGTACAATAAAGTACGCAGTCGGAACTTCTTTCTATGTTACACAAGGAGCGCCGTGCAGAGCATATATTGTGACTTCGGCGGCAACTCAGACAACTTTTGATTTGTCAACGCTTAATTTGAGCGATGGCAGTTATACAATCACAGTAAAAGCAAAAGCTGATAATTTTATAGAAAGTAATTACAGTAATGAAGTTAATTACATAAAAAGTTCAGGATTTAGTGGGATAATTAAAAATTCATCTGCTTCATATATAAGTAGTTTTCACATTTATGTTGATGGAGTTCTACAGGGCACAATTGCTACAGGTAGTTCGGGTGTGTTTAGTGGTACATCCATAGGTATCAAACCAATTACATCAGCCCCTGTAAAAGGTAATTGGAATATTTCCGAAACAGTAAATTGTGAGTATGCCGAGCAATCTCCCGGTTTAGTTATTACCCCCCCAAAGAAATGGTTGGACAATAGATATCGAATATAAATAATAAAAAAAGATACTCATTATTTGAGTATCTTTTATTTTTTAATGTGTCTTAATTTCAAGTTTTCTAATTTTTTAATTTTAGCACATTCCGGGCACCCAGATCCGTGCAATAAATGAACAGGAGTACCGTTCCAAATACATCCACAAATATTACATTTAGTTTCAATATGAGTTTTATTATTAACATAATGACCAAGAACAGTAATATTAGGATTAATTAATTTTAATTCATTTATAAATTTTTCTTCTTTCTTGCGGGTAACGTCATATATTCTATCTCTGCCACAAATAGGACAACCAGATCCATTTAAAACACTATTAGGAGTAGCTGAAAAAATATTATTACATTTATTACATTTAAAATTAATTTTTGTTTTACTTCCTTTATAACTTTCCTGTGGCGAAACAGAAGAATTAATAGAAGATAATTTTTCGATAAATTTTTCATTTGTCATAGATTAATTACCTCAACAAGATATAGTGTGCAAACTCAAAAAAAGCCACACATAATGAATATATTATATTATACAATATATTTGTACATTTCGAAGCAGCCTAATGTGTAAAATGCCCGACAGAAAAAGACAAGGAATAAAATTAATAAATTATATGGAATGAAAATATCAAATCATAAGGAATAAAAAAGTAATAATTAAAAAATATATATCGGTACACATCGGGGAGATAATATGTATAAAATCCTGTGGCAACCCTTAAAGAAAAATCAATATAAAAAATTTCTATCTTAACTTTCCTAACTAAAGGAATAACGCTGATGTGAGATTATTAGGTTAAATGAAAAAATTCATATTACATATTATAATAAAAATATAATCATCCTGCCTGCAAAGAAAATAATTGTTAGAAAAAAATATATAAAAAATCTAACAAGAAAAAATATAAAAAAGAATTTATTTAAAAGAAAATAGAAAAAAATATTATAAAGAAAAATAATATATACTATGCCCACAGTAAAAAATAAAAAAGAAAGATAATATTACATAATATATCATATATAAAAAAATCTTTATAAAAGAAAATTATATAAAAGAATAATAGATATAAATATATCAGAAAGGAAAAAATTAATATAGAAGAAACATATAAATATATTTAAGGAAAAAGTAATATATAAAAGAAATAATTTTTAGAGGGAGAATATATTATATATTTTATTTTGTATCGGTACATCTCGGAGAAGCTGTGGTAGGCGTGAGCTGGCTGTCGGTTGGGTGGGAATGACGTGAGAGAAGTTTTACCGGAGAAAGATGTAGGCACCGACAGGTTGATACGAATGGCATACCGTAGACACCGATAGGTTGACGAAGAGAGAGGAGATAGCAGGTGTCACCGACAGGTTTCGATAATGAGCACAACGTAGGCACTAACAATGACGTAGGCACCGACAGGTTTTTGAAATTTTTCTGGAAAAGGGTAAAATTTAATAATTTTTAAAGGGGGGCTGGTTTTCCACCCCACCCCCTCCAAAAATATGGAAAAATTGCTATTTGGGGCACCCCCTAAAAAGGGATAAATTTCCAATAAATTTTGCAAAAATACTATTGACAAATATCAATATATGTGGTATAATACCCTATTTCCTAAAAATGGCATAAATAAAAGACCCTCATTTTGGTGAGAGTCTTTTTTCTTTATATATAATTTTCTTATATATAATATATTATATTTCTATTACCTCGTAGATAACATATTCACAATCTATTCCTAGACCATACATTTCTTTACATTCTTTTTCTGCTGCATATTTGCTGTTTGCATAAACAGTACATTCCTGTTCATTCCATTTACCGTTAGAATAAGTATCTCTATATTTGAATTTTACATTATATCTTTTCATTGTTTATTTTCTCCTATATATTATATTATTTTATTCTTACCAATTCTTTGCCACAATTGTGATGTCTGTAATTCTGTGGGTTCTTTACAAAATCACTCATTCTATCTCTATAAAAGATTTTTCCACAAGCAGGGCACTGTATTTCATATTTATGCTCTTGTGGAGCTAAACAAGCCACAGAACTGCTACTTGCAACCCTCGATATATTATAACCATATCTTCTGTTTAATGTCTTTGCTACTGCCTTAAATTGTTCACCGTGATTAAAACAACCAGGAAGTGTATGTATCAATTCGTGTAAAATAACTTCTTTTGTATATATGGTAGGATAATCATCTGTTAATACTTTATCTGAAATTTCTATGTCAAATCTTTTTCTGCTGTCATCCCAAGAATAATAATCATTGACAATACTTGTTTGACCTAATCTTCTTGTAAATCTTGCGTTCGATTTTACATTTCTTACACAACCTGTGTCATAACCGCAATTTGTTATTTCTACCTTACATTCGTTAAAAAGTTCGAATAAGTTTTTCATAATTTTTAATTACCTCTCTTTTTCTGTGTCTATATTCTATCACATTTGATTTAATATGTCAATAGTGATATTTGATTATATTAAAAATATTTTTATATTTATTTTTCTTGTGGGGCTTGACAAAATATCTTGTTTGTGGTATAATGTCAAATTTATTTTGGAAAAAAGAAAAAGCATACTAAGATTTCTCCTAATATGCTTTGTGGCTAAAAATCCGAGCCCACATTAAACGATAATGATTTTTACAGTAATTTATACTACTATATATTAAATCGTCTTGTAGGCTTTTATTTTAATTCATATGGGGTGGCATAAATGTTGCCAGTTATACTAAATCCTTTAATAGAAAAAGATGATTCAAGAGGAATAAAATGGGAAGAGTCATCATCAAAGTATACTTGTTTACCATTAGACAAATTTATAGCATTTATACATTTTTCTCCGTTATCTATTTCTTCTATTTTAATGAAAGCTATCTTTTTAATTCTTCTGTCAGTGGTCCAACATTTGTTATCAATATAAGAATAAGTAAAAATTGTTCCTATTGGAAGTTCTTCAAATTTCTTCTCCTGTTCTTTATTTATGTGAATAAGTTTTATTTTCATTTTATTATTTATTCCTTTCTATTTGTATCTTTATTATAACGCATTCCACAATAAATTGTCAATAGATAAATAAATTATTTTTTATAAATTTTTTCTGTGCAGCTATTGACAAAAGTTTATCTTTGTGGTATAATAACAAAATTTTAATAAAAGAAAAACACACTGACAAAATATCAATGTGTTTTATATTATTATCTTTTTATTATCAATTCTGCCTCAACGGGTTCAACAACTGCACCCTGTCCAAAATAACTGAATAAACCTGTTGACAAATTTACTGCCCCTATACGAATTTCTTCTTTATTTGCTGTATTTGATTTTATATAAATTTGTCTTTCTATATCTTCATTTGCTTTGTCTTCATAAATGAAAACTGTACCTACCCTTAAATCATCAAATCTATATATTTGTTTATTTGTTTCTTTAACAGTTATTTTCATTTTATTTTTCCTCCCGTTCATTATAAAATTTCCTGCAAAACATTTTTTACTTTTACATCTTTATTTGCTGCCAATGCAAGAATAAATTCATTATATGTATCTATTTCTGCATAATCTGTAAATCCATTATCTTCATCTATGCCCGCTCCGGCAGTGAAAAACCAATCAATTAAATTTACCGGTGTTAAATACTTATTATTAGATTTTAATTTTATTTTTCTGCATTTATCCAGCCAACATTGCATTTCAGCACAGTGATGATTAAAATTTTCAGAAGTTTTCCCCTCATTATATATTTTATGAAAATGCTCTATAAACTTTTTCCCGAAATCCATGCAGATGCTTATTGCTTCTGTACGAGTCATTGCCATTTCATTTAATATGTGTACTTTCATTTTATAATTTTTTCCATTTCATATTTTCTATGTTTATTATATCACACATATTAAAATTTGTCAAGAATATTTTGAAAAAACCATTCAACAATTTTGTCCATATAGAATTATTACAATCAATAGAACAATAAACAATACAACTCCTGAAATAACATATTTTACTAGTTTTTCATCTGCTTCTTGTTCCTTTATTTTTCTCTGTTTTTCTGCCTCTTCCGCTTTACGCTTTTCTTCTTCTGCTACTTGTTCCCAGTACTTCAAATATTCTTCTGCAACTTCTTCGTTTTGTGCTTTTAATGAATAGTATAAATTTAAATCAAATTTTTTAATTTTTGCTTCTTCCATTTGCTGTTTCAAAATTTGATTTGTTTGATTTTGTGCTTTTGCAATACTTAATAGAAAAATCCAATCATTATTATTACAATTATGCATTTTTATTACCTCTTTTCTTTCTTGTAATTCTATTATACCACAAAAACCAAAATCTGTCAATAATTTATTTCAATTATTTTTTTAAAAAATTTCTGCTGTCGCCATTGACAAATATATAATTATATGGCATAATGCCCAAATTTATAAAAAAGAAAAAGAGGATGTTAAATCCTCTTAATTATATATTATATTATTTATTTCTTCTTCTGTTAGCCCAAAATATTTATTTTCTTTGTTATTATAATTTATAACAATCAAATTGCCATAAAAATTTTCATTAAATATTTTCCTCACAAATTTCTTTTTCTATATATATTATATCACAAAAGAAAAACTTTGTCAATGGTTAATCTTCTAAATATTCTTCTTCATCATAATTTTCTTCTGCTACTTCTTTTGCCTCACAACGATATTCGGATAATAAAGACGAATAATATTTATCAAATAAATTATCAAAATTTTCTGTTACCCAATCTAATATTTCATCATCATCATTCAAATTGTCAATTTCTGTTAAACTATCTTCGTCGCAAACATAAGAATAAATTGATTCAATAATTCTATCCTTTTCTATATAAAATTCATAATCAGTTTTGAATTTATATCCATTACAATTTAATGATAAATTTTTATATTTAAGAACAATTAAATCTTCATTAAAAATACTTTCCATAAAAATTCTCCTATATATTTTTATTATATTATACAATTTATTTTTGGCGGGGGATTATACCATAAATCTTTTAGTTTGTCAATAGAAAAAAGACGATAACTTTTTATTTTTTGTTATCGTCCCTTTTTGAGAATTTTTTGTTTTTTGCTTTGTATTTATTCTTATTTATTTTGTCATCGCTTTTATGAGCTTTGACATTTTTTTACTGTCAATTATTGTTCCCTCTTCATTTGTGATAATGTATGCCTCTGCATCTTTCAGTAGTTCTTTATCCATTGTATCGAGGATTTGAATTTCTCTTACTTCATTATTTTCTATCATTGTTATGTTGTACATTTTGTGTGCCGTCCTTTTTCTTTTGTGATTATATTATATCATATATATTATTATTTGTCAATCACTTTTCAAGAAAAAGTTTTTAGTGAAAATGTACAAATATTTTTATTTGATTTTAGTTATTCTGCACCAAACATCTCACAAATATTATCTATATATTTATTACCACGAGAAATATCAGCCTCTGTGGGCATTTTATCATTTACCCAATCAAATATATATTCATTCCCTTTTCGTTTCATACAGACATTATATTTCACCTCTGTATTATCAAAAAGTTCTGCAAAAGAAATTGTTTGAGAAAACATTATTCCACCCAAATTTGCATTCGTCAGACTTATATCTATATCAAAATTTTCTGTGAAATTTATTTTAAGTGTCAGACATTTTCCTACTTTGCCAAGCATTAAATTGTTCATTACTTTAAATGATTTTATTGTAAAACAATTTTCTACTATCTTTTTCAGCCAGGTTTCACAGAATTCATTTCGGGTTATTTTTGCTCTTTCAAGTCTTGCTGCTTCTTCTGCTGCTTCTTTTTCTGCTTTTTCTCTTGCTTTGGCTTCTTTCTTCTCTTTTGCCTTTCGTTCCCAGAAAAGTCTATCCTGTTCTTCATACCATTTGTCAAGCCACTTTTCTCCATACTTTTCTTCCCAATCTTTCCAATCAGGGCCACACTTCTGTGTAAAATAGGCATCCCTTTCAGCCCAAGGATCTCTGCTCATAAATAAAAACCTCACTTAAATTTTTTTCTTATTATACCATACTTTTTAATTTTTGTCAATAGCAAAAAAGGGACAATTTTTTAATTTTTGCCCCCAATTATATTAGATGTTTATTTTTGCCACATGATAACCAATTAGGTTCAGTATATCATTTATTATATATAATGTTTCTGTTTCTACCAACTGTTTGATATATTCTTCACCATAATAATTTTTAACACGAATTACTTTTATTTCATCAAAAGAGATATCTGTATCAATTATCAATTCTCCTAAATTTTTTGGATATACAATGCCCTCAATAAATGCAAGTACACATTCCAGTTTTTCATCGGAATAAAGTTCTTTTGGTTTTGCTCCGGATATATCTAAAAGTAAATATTTTTTCATTGGTTTTTCTTCCTTTCATCTACAAATAAATTGTGAATAATTTTCGGTTCTTACATAGGCATAACTACAATCAAAAGTTAATTCATAATTTGGAAACATTTTCTTATATGAATTTTCTGCTTCCGTCATTGTTTCGTTTCTTTTGAGAAAACGCATCCCAATAAGTTTTTCTTTGTTGCCAGATTTTGCATAACATTTAATATACGGATATGTCATAATATTTTGTTTCCTTTTTCTTTTTACACTCTTATTATATCATATTGCCAGCAAAAAGTCAATAGTGAGATGTATAAATTTTTATATTTATTTTTTGTTATGATTATTGACAAAGTGCCGCTTTTGTGGTATAATTGCGGCAGTTAGCTATAAAATGAAAAAATAATAAATTCATTAGAAAATTAGAACTAAACTTAATATGCACACGGTGATTTGTTTTAATCTTTTAATATTCCCCAACAGGGGATAAATATAATATAATGAATGGTGCATAAAAGGAGGACTTTGAAAAAGTTCTCTTTTTCTATTGACAAAAACTGTTGATTGTGATATAATATAATCGTAAGGTAGAAGTACAATATCTTGCAAAATAAAATAAAAAAGAATTTTACCGCAAAGCTGTGTAAAGAAAAAACATAATAAATAAATTCATCCCCTGTAATGATAAAGATTGCAGGACTAATGAGATATTTATTATGCTGTTTGATTTGCTTTTAACAAGCAGAAAGGCAGGATAAAATGAAGTAGCAATATGTTGATAAAATTAAATAATTAGATAACACTGAATGAGTCTGAACATTTGGTGTTATTTTTTTTTATTTTTATTATTGACAATTACGAAATTCTGTGGTATAATGCCGATTTTCGTAAAAAAGAAAAATACACCCTCAAAATGAGAAGTGTATTTTCCACAATATATGTAATTAAAATAAAGGAGACCAATAAACTTTTTATCAAATTATAGAAATTACCTTGCAGCCGCTATCATATAAATTCTGTATGGATGTCACATTCATATTTGTTTCTATTTCTTTTCCTGCATAGTTGATGAATTTTACTTTATAGGTTTTATCTTCTGTGGAGAAGAAGTTAATTATTTTTTGTATCATTGTTTTCATTTTTGAATCCTCTTCTTTCTTTTTTCTGTATATATTATAACGCAGACAAAATGAAATGTCAATGATTTTTTCAAAAATATTTTTAATTTTTTTCTCCGTTTGTGGAAGATATTATACCATATTTTCAACGATTTGTCAATAATATTTTTAGAAAAATTATAAAAAATAAAAGCACCTTTTTCAAGATGCTTTTGTTATATTTTAATCCGTTGTTTCCCAAAAATAGGTAAGTTCTTCATCTTTCAGATTTTCTAAACACCAGTCTCTGCACTCATAATACAAATCGCTGTAAAGTTCAGAGATTGTATTGTTTTTGTTATGCCACATCCAACATTTATGATTTAATACCATACAAAGTTCGGTGATATAAATATAATTATTTTTCCATTCCTTAAAAGCTCTTTTATAAGTATCTTTTATTGCTGCTGTGCCGAATTTGTCCGCAATAGAAAAATCTTCAAAAAATGTTGTTTTCACTTCATAATTAAAATTTGCTAGACAATATTCTCTGTAAGTCATAATTTTTATTACCTCTCTTTCTTTTGTACTCTTATTATAACGCTAACAGATTCATTTGTCAATAATGAAAATAAAAATATTTGAATTTATTTTTCTGCTGTCGGTGAACTTAAAAATGATTTGGCATTATACCACAATTTTGTGTATTTGTCAATAGCAAAAATGAAATATTTTTAGAAATATTGTACAAATTTTATTAAATTTATTTGTGTAAAATGACAATAAATAATTTTTTATTTTTATTGATTTGACTATTGACAATTTATTATTATGGCGTTATAATTAAAGTACAATCAAGGAAGAAAATAAATTGATTGAAAAAAAGAAAAAGAGGTATTTATAATGAAAAAGGCTATTTTTACAACACTTTCCATCGAGGATCTCACAAAAGCATTGAGCAGCAAAAAGAACGGGCAGTTTGCAACAGTTGAATTCTTTTCAACACCTAAAACAGTAACAGGTGCCATTATCTACAAAAAGACAAAAATGCAGGTTTTAACAAAAGTGGATTATACACACAGAAAAGATTATGTTGAACCTACTACCCACAGAACAGAGGATAGTGAATATATCCTTGATAAAGCTCTTAAAGTAAATCATAAAACAAACAATACATTGCTTACACTTTTCCCATTCAGTGGCAATTATAAAGCACAGAAAACATATTATGACGAAACAGGAAAAGAGATAAGTGAAGAAGAGGCAGCGGCAGTTATAAAGCCTAAAAAGCCGAGTGATAAGCCCCTTATATTTATGACAGTAAACGCCGAAAATGTTATATCATTTACCTAAAATTTCCAAATCGGGAGGGGGACGAAAAATCCTCTCCCGACACTTTTCAAAAAATAATTAAATAAAGGAGTTTTTATGTTACGTATAGCTGAGATTGAATTTTTTATATTGACAAGTCATCAAATTGAAAAAGATGTGGCAACAGCTGGTAAATATTTTGATAAGAAATATACCATGGCACCTAATGTTCATTTTGATGTGACAAGAATGTTGTCAACAGCAGAATTTTCACTGTCGTGTACATTATATGTTGATGGCATTTTGAAATGTAAAATTGATGGATTATATTTCACAGACACAGCTGAAAATATTCAAGATATTTTGTATAATCTTTTTTCAATGTATGTAGAATATATTATGAAATTTGATTTATATAGATTATATCTTAAAGCAAATAATTTGAAAAGTGAAATATTTTCTATTGATGATTTTACTTTTCTCTGCAGCACAAAATCCATAGAAGATTTATTGCAAGAAATAAATGCTCCCCAGGGTATTTCCTATATTGCTACAAGGTATAGAAACTTTGTTGATAAAATTATGTAAAAAATTAACAGCTGCTCAATTATTCTAACTTGAACAGCTGTCTTTTTGTGTTGTAAAAATTGTATAAATGTACAAGATGACTAATGCCCTGGGAGAATAATATATTATGATTAAAAATATAAAAAATGAACAATTGGAAATAAAAAACCTTTGTGATGAAATTTGGAAATTATCATTGGAGCAGGGAGTGTCAATAATACCATTGAGTGAAGTTAAAGAGTCTACTTGGATAACTTCATTATCAGAACACCTCTATGATGAGGGAATGAACAATATCGAAATACCTAATGAATATAAACAGGGTGATATTGTAATGGTTGACACTTTCATTGATGTTGAAACGAATAAACTTTTTGATGGTGGTGAGCATAGAATACTTGTTATAACAGACTCTGGTAATAGCAATGCAAAAGATAGAGAATATTATGGCTATATGTTATCCTCAAAAGCAGAAAAGGCATTATTAAAAAATTACAATAATAAAAATTATTATTATATAGACAGTTATAATAGTATTGTAAACGCTGAAAAATGGAAATTAAGTAAAGATATTGCTATCTCATTAAGATTGGATCATTTATATTCATTTTATCGAGGCGGAGTAAGTGGGCAAGGATTAAAAGGCAAAGTAAAAGAGCAATTTATAAAATATATAAATTATTTAATGAAAAATAAGAACAATTCTGATGTTATGAATTGGGAGGAGTTTGATAAATGATTAAAAATATTAAAAACAAAGAATTGGAGAGAAAACAACTTTACGAGGAAATAATGAGATTAGATAGGGAGGGGATTTCAACAATACTGCCAATAAGTGAAGCTCCAACCGACCCTGAATGGTTATGGCCATTGGAGATTGAGGATGTTGTGAGAGTAGAAGAATTACAAGAAAGTAATGGTCCACAGGAATTTTCACAGGGAGATATTGTATTAGTAAATAATTTTCGTGATATGGAAACTGGTAAGCAGTTTACAAAAATGACACATAGAATATTTGTCGTTACAGATTTAGGCGGAAACAATGCACAGAAAAAAATTTATTGCGGTTATATGCTATCTTCACAGGCAGAAAAAGCTTTAATAAAAAATGGATATAATAATAAAAATTACCATTACATTTATAGTTATAATAGTATCTTATCTAGGGGTGAATTAGATAATGACAAACCTATTGTATTAAGGGCAGACCATCCTTATGAATTTACTATTAAAGATGTGGAGGGATGTGGCAGAGTAGGAGTATCCACAGAAAAATTCAAAAATTATGTAAAATATGTTATGAAAAATAAAAATAATCCCAACACCAAGGATTGGGAAACATTTGAAAAGGAGAATTAAAATGAAATTTAGAACAGACAAAGATTTCGGATTTATGCACGCAGAGGATGCAAAAGAATTAAAAAATGCAGTAGAAATTATTGATAAGGCATTATATGTAAATGGTATGTTGTCTGCCCCCGTTGACGGTGTAGATTATTATAAAGTTGCATTGCTTGCAAAAGATGAAGACTATTTGAAAGCAGTTGAAATATTAAATGATTTTTGTAAACAATTTTTGAGCAAGAAAAAGAAAAGTATATTTTCTCTAAAATGATTATTGACAAATATTTTGTTTTATGATACAATTAGAAAAAATATTTTGAGGAGGAATAGCTTAAATGAAAGTTAGAAAATTAGAAAGTACAAAATCAAAAATAAAAAGTTTATTTCTTAATCCACAAGGAAGCAAAATAAAAACATTTATGATTATCACAGGTGAAAATCCTGATACTATCTCCACACCTGAAAATAATAAATTATATAATCAAAAACTAAAAGATAAAATTAGTTTCAAAAGTATAAATTCTATTGAGAGTGATATTGCCTCCTCATTTTTTCCTTATTATAAAGTTAAAGGAAAATTTAGCGGTAATATGGAACATAGTTTCATTATATATAATTGTTCTCATTTTGATGCCGAATATCTTGCAAAAAGTTGTCGGCAGCAAAGCTTTATCTTTGGGACAAATGATAATGGAAAATTAACTTTTGAAATGTGGGCAAATAAAAGTAAAAATGATTATCATTACAAAAAAGTAGATGAAAAAGATTTATATATAGATAGATCTGAAGCAGAAAATGATTATACTAAAATTTGTAAAGATTTCAAATTTTCTATTCCTTTTGATGTTTTTGAGGTTGCTCCCGAAGAAATGGTGGAAACAATTGAAAATAGTATAAACTCAAATAGATTTTCCGAGGAAACATTTAATGAGTATTTAGATGAATCTTTGAATGAAAAATATACCGGTAAGTACAGAATGTATGTGAGAGCCACGCTATACAGAGGGGGTTGATGTATATGGAAATAAAAAATGTATTTAGAAAAGAAGATTTTGATTTTCTTTATAATAATGCTGCTTTGGCTCTGGTAGGAATTGATGAAAATAGTTTTGGTTGGGCAGCAAAAAAGTTCGGAAGAAATGATACAATCGGATATCTTATCAAAGGAAAAGAAATGAATGAATATTATAATTTGAAAGGAAATGTTGCATATCCTGACTATCTAAATATTCTTGTGCTATTTCCATATAAAAAAACTCATCATTTTATTGAACCCATGGACTGGTATGATGAAATGGTGGACAGAAATTCGAGGGCTAAATAAGCTCTCTTTTCTTTTTGTAAAAAATTTCGACATTATACCATATTTTTATTAATTTGTCAATAGCTATTTGAAAAAATAAAATTATTTTTTAATATTTTTGCTATTGACATTTTTGCTGGGGTGTGATAGAATATAGGTAGAAAAAGAAAGGAAAAAGAGAAAATGAAATTAAAACTATTTAATATAATAATTTCTTCTATTGAATCAGCAGCATTTTTTATTGTTGCTGTTATGTATTGTGTAAAAGAATCCTGGGGAATGGCTATCCTCTGGGCATCACTATTTGCCATTGCCTTTTCACAGCTTGTAATAGACATTGCTTTGTATGTTGCTGATAAAATAATCGAAAAAATTGAAGAAAAAAGAAAAATGAAAACAGAGGAAAATTGATTATGGTAAAATTCATCGATTATCTAAATAAATGTTTGCAAAATGATGAATTTAGAAAATATTGGGAAGCAGAAAATTTGACAATTGATGAAAATGAGGAAAATATTATTGTTGATAATTTTTCTATTTGGAAAGCATTAAATTCTTTAACCGAAGATGAACTTGACGATATTATTAAAAATAGAGGGATAAAAGCAACTGCCAAAATAAAAACAACAATTGAATTTTATTCTGGTTCAAAAGATTGTCCTGTGGAAAATTTTCTTAATTCAATCAGTAATCAAAAATTAAAAGCAAAAACCTTAAAAAATATATATAGATTAGCATTAGAGGGAAGTAATGCACGAGCACCATTATCTGAATATGTGGCAGATGGTATTTATGAATTAAGAACAAAACAGCAATCAAATATTGATAGAATTTTTTACTTCTTTGTGTTCGGAAATAAGATAATTTTAACAAATGGGTATGTTAAAAAATCACAAAAAATGGAACAAGATGAATTTGAAAAGGCAAAAAAATACAGAGATGAATATTTAAGGAGATAATAAAATGAAAAAGGAACAAATAGCAACTATTATTATAAGTATTATTATGTATATTCTTTCGGTGGCTTGTGCACTCCTATATGCTGCAAGAGGAGATATATTAGCAACAGTTAGTCTTGTTATTGTTGCCGGTATGTGGCAAATGGCTATAACACTTTGGGTGGCTGGCTATATAATTGAACAGGTGAAAAAAGAAATTTCTGAAAATAATTCTAAATAATTTAGTTTCATTATTGACATTTTGCACAGGATATGTTATAATAGAGGTACAAAAAGAAAATTGAGGTAAAGAAAAATGGAAAAAAGTTATTTTATTCATAATATTGATTGGAATATTGATACCACAGATGATTTGAAAAGACTTCCTGCTGCAACAATTTTAACAATAGAAGTTAATGGAAATGAAACAGAAATGGAAATTGCAGCAAAACTTGAAGAGGAAATTTCAGATATTTATAAGTTTTGTGTTTTTAATTTCTATTTTAATGAAGTAGAATCTCTTACAGACAAAAAATATATGAAAGAATTTATTCTTGATTATGTTCAGAATGGTTTTTCGGAAGATAATTATTTGGGAGCATTGAGATATCTTGTAACAACTTATTGCACCATTTTTGACATTGAGGTTGATACCTATGAGTGGGATGAACTTATAAATGTTATTTGGGATATTTGTAAAGATAGGTACAATTGCACAAAAGATGATTTTGATAATGAAATGAGTAGGGATTTGATATGAAAGGTTTAATAAAAGGTTTTTCGTTTTCATTGATATTATTTATACTGTCTATTTTCCCTTATGTGGGGGCATTGAAAATAATAAATATGAATATATCAAGTATTCTAAAATATTTCACTGTTGCATCTCTTTTAATTGGCTGTGCGGCGTTAATATCATTAGGGATAATGACATTGAAAATATGTTTTCAAAAAATAATGAAAAAGGGCGAGTAAAATCGTCCTTTTATTTTTATAAAATTTGATTATGCATTATACCTCACTTTTGTAGATTTGTCAATAGTGAGGAGGAAATTTATTTTATTTATTTTTATCTATTGACAACGACAAAATGATGTGATATAATCATTAAAAAAGGAGCTTAAAAATGAGAACTATATTTGTTATTATGTCAATCTTTTGCATTGTTATTACTTGTTATTGTTATGAACTCAATCAGGAAGAACAGACAGATAAATCAAGAAATATAATTGGATGTGTAGGTGGTTTTACTTTTATAATGGGGATGTTATTTATGGCCCTTGCTTTTGGCAAATAATAAAATAGCAAATTACAAGAAAGATTAAAATAACTATTGACTTTTTACATCTAATATGAATTAAGATGCTGTCATTATTTGGCAGCATTTTCTTGTATATAGTAATTGCAGAAATTTATTTTTTTGCAAAAATACTATTTTACAGGAGAATTAAAATGAAAAAGATTATTGCTCTAATGTTAAGTGCAATTGTAATTATTTGTATTGCACTTTTCGTTGTCGCTTGTGGTGAGCAAACACCATCAGAACTTCCTGGTGAATTAACTATACCTACAACAAAAACAACCACCACAACAGCTACCACAGAAGCTACTACAACGGCTACCACAACGATGGTAGAAACCACAGCAAGAATTGAGGAATGTAAATTATATTTCCCTAAAAACAACAATCAATTAACCGATATAATGTATAATATGAACATTACAAGGATTGTTGACAAAGGAAATGTATATGAATGTTATGTTTCCAAAGCAACATTTTTGAAAAGCTATTATACAATCAAGGAAAATCTAATCACTGCACTAGATAATTTACTTGAAGATAAAATGTCTGTTTATGCTTATGATATAAATACTAATTTTACAGAAATTTCTATTTATGTACAGCCTGAAAGATATTCTAGATTTAGCGGAGAAATCAATTTCGATGCCATTGCAACACTTGTGCAAAATGCACAAAAGTATTTGTACAATACTAACAATATGACAATTCGTGTTGTTAATGTGCTTGATAATTCAATTATTTTAACAGAATATTTCCGTTAAATTATTTCAATTGTACTATTGACAATTTTCCATTTCGGTGATATAATAAAGATACCAAATAAGAAAGAGGTATAAAAGAAATGGAAAGTAATTTGTTTAGAGTTTTATTGAATTGCGGCGAGTATGATATCAATATGTTGCTGGATATAACCTACGATTGGTATGACATTTTTGATTATGAAGCTCCACTGGATATTACAGATTTTAACAGTGTTTTGTATTCTGCAATAAACTATGGGTTAGGGCAATTGCAAGAAGAGATTGATAATAGAGTAGATGAACTTGAAGCAATTGATAATCCGACAAGAGAAGAAAAAACAGCACTCCGAGAGCTTAAAAAGTTAATCACACAAGAAGATTTTGATATTTATCTTAATTATATTGATTCTCACATCACCTGTATGCAACATCAGGATATTTATAATAAGTATCTGAAAGAAGCAATAGATAATGTTGAAACAGGTCTTTCAATGAATGTCGAAAATCTTTGAACTCTAAATGAAATAAGGGAGGGCAAAATTGCTCTCCCATTTTCTTTTATAAATTTTTCCGCATTATACCACATTTGTGACAAAAAGTCAATAATAAAAATAAAAAAAATTAAAATAAAATTATTTGATTTAAATATTGACATTTTCCGCTTTGTATGATATAATAAGTACAGAAAAAGAAAAGAGGTAAATAATTATGATGACACAAACAATTTCAAAATTCAGCGATAACTGGTTCACAGAGAATACAAAAACACTTTTGAAAGAGCATCCTGAATTAGAAATAAAGACTTTGGACATAAATTCTAAAACTATCAATGAATTTGAATGGGCAAGAATAGATTTTCGAAATGACAATGGAGATTTTTATAGATTAACATCTTTTGGTAAATATGAAGATGAAGTACTCTGGGCTTGTTTTCAGATACTTTATACAAATCTTAATAAAACATCTAAAACACTTGTACTTAATAAAGATATGAAAGTTATTCAGGATGAAAGTTTTCCTATCTTTAATAATAAAATTATTTGCTCCACAATTGATGATTGTAAACGAATGTATCACATTTTTTATGAAAGGCAATCTGCACACATAAAAAATGTGGCGGATGATTATATAATTCCTACAAATTCAACCTTAGGTGAAAAATTATTTGCCATCTTAAAGAGTGATAAAGATAATAAATTCCTTAAAAAATCAGATATAAAGTATTTCAAAAAATTTGATAACGGCAAGGACTGTATGTGCTCCACAGTAATTTATGAAGCAGCTCTTACTGGTTCTATAACGGGTTCTATTTATATAACTAATTCAGATATTAAAAAATATTACAAAAGGATGAGATAAAAACTCATCCTTTTCTTTTTATATTGGGGGAGGCATTATACCACAAATTTAATGATTTGTCAATAGTTTCAGAAATATTTTTAGAGTGATTTTGCACAAAATATTATCAATCTTTTTGTGAAATTTTACTAATAAAATAATTTCAAATAATTTAATTTCTCTATTGACATTTATGTGGCTTTATGATATAATGAATACAGTAAAAAGGTTGAGGGACAAAATCAACCACAAAAAGAAAGAGGTAAATAAAATGTCAGAAAGAATGCAGGTTTATATCAGATATTGTAATGAGGGGGATACCAAAATTTGGGCAAGAGATTTTTCTTGGTGCTTTGGAAGTAGAGCCATTAGCAGAGCAAGATATACAATAGAATATATTCTTCACAATTTCAAATACAATCGCAGTGGTATGTATGAAAAACTTCTTCATATTCTGGAAACAAATTTTGATTTTGTTGATTATATGAAAACAACAGATATTATATCTGAATGGAGAAAGTTTTACAAAGATGCTTCATTTACAGATATAATTGAAAATTATGCAAATGATGATGGGTATTTGTTTATTGATGTGAATACACAGAAAGATTTTATTCATTATGCTTTTGCTTGGAATGAGAATATGTATAATCCTCTTACTGCCGAAGATTATATGGAGGCTTGTTATGGTAGTACTTGGGAAATCTCCCTAAGTGAGGATGAGGCAATTGAGCCAATTTATGAAAATATAGAATTTCTTAATACGGCTTCAAAAAAATATAAAAAGGATGTGAGAGTTATGTCTGATGAAGAGTTGAAAACATTTGTAAGTTCTTTGGAAGATGATATAACAGCTGATAGAGTAACAGTAAGTCTTGCTACACTGTGGGAGCTTAACAATGGAGGAAATTTGCAGTTTGCCGATTCTCCTATGTATATTCGTCATACAAAAGATGATAATGGCAATGAATATTTTGATTTGATAGATAAATATACAAACAAAATAATTCTTTGCGATGGTGAGGAAGTGTCTGTTGCCGAAATAAAAGGTAATTATGCAATATTGGAAACAGAATATGGAGATACTATTACATTAACTCTGTATGAATATACAAATGCTGTATTCAGTTGTTGAGCAATATGCACAAAAACATTAAGTAAAAATGGGGAAATATGCACAAATAAAAAATGTATATTTCCCTATTGACAAATCTTCAATTTTATGATATAATGTAATCACAGCAGAGGGAAAGAACAGCTGCTAAAAACAATGAAAAGAGAGGTTAATAAAAATGATTATTTACGTTGTTACAGAGCTTGATATTTCTGAAATGAATGGTGCAGAAACTTATTCAAGAGTTTTCAAAAACCTTGATAGTGCAAGAGCCTATCTTAAAATGCAAGCAGATGCTTTTATTGATAATGAAACGGACTCATTTTCTGACCCCGTAATAGAAAGAGATGAAGATAATTTTTGTATGTATGAGAATGGCAGATTTCTTGAAAATAGCTATTCAATACAAATTCGTATGGACACATTGTATGAAGATTGAGAAGGAAATAGAAGATGGAAAATAAAATGTTTACAGTAAAAAGATACGGGGCTTGGTGGTGGATAGTCATCAATAATGAAACTAATCTTGCCGTAAGAGATAGCAATGATTCTTTGCTTTTATTCAAAGATAAAAAATCCGCACAGGAGTGGGTTGAAAAAGAAGAAAAACTTTTTGATAAAAATTAAAAATAAAGCTTGACAAATTAAATTATCTGTGATATAATATAAATGTAAAATAAAGAAAGAGGTAAATTCAAATGAAAGTTATTGTTGATTTTTCTGAGTATTCTCCTTGGTCAGGAGCGGTTGACATCTATAATAAAATTGAAGAGGCGCACAAACTTGATGAGCTTGAAAATTATCTCGATGAGATATTTGGTGGAGAAGCTACCGCAACACAGATAAACGATACTCTTTGGTTTGAATCCGAAGATGTCTTGGAAGCCCTTGGGCTGAAAGAGACAACATACAGAGCAGTTGCAGTAATCGATGACGAAATAGATAATGAAGAGGAATTTGATGACCTCAATGATGCAATTGAATTTGCAAAAAACAGAGATTGGGATTATGTCATCGATGACGAAGATAACATTCTTTGGGAAAGAGAATAATTATGGAGGATATAAAAATGTCTGTAAATTCACTTAATACAATTAAAGATACTATATATAATATTATGGTTAAATATCCTGTAACAAGAGATAGTGATGAATTGCTTTATCTGAAAGTTTGTGAGTACTATAATCCCACAGTGCTTGATAAATCTTTTAAGCAGGTTTTTGCTAATAGACTTTTTAATGGTATTCCCTCTTTTGAAACTGTTCGCAGATGCAGAACAAAAGTGCAGGCCGAACACGAAGAACTGCATAGCACTCTTGAAGTACATCAGAAACGGCAGAAAGCCCGCAGAGAGTTTATTGCGTGGGCAAGAACTTAACTAAATAACAGCCGAGTTTTGCTGTGTCTTTTCCGGGGTAAGATATGTTTCTTGCCGAAGGTATCTTCCCCCACCTCCTTAAATTATAATGAAGAATGTACAATTTATTTTATGAGGGGTCTATTCAGTGATGGCGAGAATAGATTAAAATAAATTGTTAATATACATTCACTTTCGACACACCTCCTTTCGTGTCAAAATATGGTAGGGAGATTCAGGCGGAGAATTTCCCTACAATCTGTCCCAGCAGGTAAGCATTAAAATAAGTTCAAATCTTATTTGGGGCATTATAAAACTGTCCGGGAAAACTCACGGTTTTAACCGTGGAATGAAAGGACAGCAAATGTATTGCACGTCAAGAAAAAGACGTAAAAACGAACAACAGACTATGTATGTCTGAGGCATACGGTAACAGTATGTCTGCGTATGGAACAAGCCGTACAGCTCGTACAGCGGTTCTGCCATACGATGGGGTGATGAGACACCCCCTAACCGAAGGTCATACCGGACTACCAGAAATGGACTGTCCCTTAATCACTTCGGAACACTCCTCTCGTATTTCACGGGAGGAATCCCACGATTTCAATTGTGGGAGGTCTCAAACATTCAATCATTTTTTAATACCTTTTTCTTTTCAAGATTAGCTCTCGCTTTTTGCGGGGGCTTTTCTTGTTTTTATTTTTTTGGCTTGGCATTATACCATAAAAGATGTGTTTTGTCAATAGCCAGCAGAAAATTAAAAAAATAATTTTTTTCAAATTTACTATTGACTTTTTACATTATTTATGATAAAATAGAAATATCAAAGGGGTACAAAAAGCACACCAATAAATTGAAAGGGAATTAAAAAATGAAAAGTGAAATTGTAAAAATCAGATTAGCAGATTTGACAGAGGGTGCTTGCAGTGTTGATGACATGGGCAATAAAATACCCTTTGATGAGGCAGCAAATACTGATGACTTTGGTATTGAATCTATGAATGGTTGTCTGAATGTCAGACCTACCTATCAAAGAAGTTTTATTTGGACACCTAAAATTCAGGAGAAATTTATTTCATCTATTATTGACAGAGAATGGAGAATAAATCCTATCTATATTGCTAGTAATGTTGACATAGCTCTTATTACCACAAATGGAAATATTGATTTGAATAAAGTAAAAGAACAGCAAAAATTACATTCTGAATCTCCCATTCTTGAGGTTGTTGATGGTCAGCAAAGAGTGGTTACAGATTGTTTGTTCCGTTATGGCTATATCAGTTGTGGCAAAATAAATTATAAAAATTTTATAAACAACTCTCACAAAAAGAAAAAAGCTTTTGATAATTATGAGCAGGATGTTTATCTTATTAACTATGAAGCCAAAAGTGAAAAGATTGATCATTTTAATGCTATCAATCAGATTACGATGACTCTTACTCCTCAGGAACTTCGGAATGCCGCTTATGATGGTACTTTTGTACAGTCCCTTAAAAGATGTTTTGGTGGTACAGCAGAAAGAATTTTGGCAGTTAAAATGGGGCTCGCATTAAAGTATGTTGGAGGTAAAACAGGCACCATAGAGGTTAAAAGACAGGAGCTTACACAGCTAGCAATTGCTTGGACACTTGTGTTGGAAGATGACGAACTTTATGAGAGATTGGAAACAATTGAAGACCATAAACTATTTGATAAAAAAGATACCTTAGATATGGATAATAGAATTACTTTGTATATGGAACAACACCAATTTGATAACAATTGTGATTCTGTTTGGAATAATTATGTAAAAATAAATGAGTGGATAGACAAATATTTTGGAGACCCTCACAGAAAGATAAATGAGCCGCAGGATTCTCCATTAAGAACCGTTAAAAACTGGGCATATATTTATAGAAGATATCACACCACATCCCTCCCAATTGAATTCATAAGAATGCGTTATAAAACGCTTATGGACTCTGATTGTATACACAATAAATTTAACATCCCTGAATTTATTCTTATGGGTGAGCCTGACGATGATAGAATTGCCAACAAAATGCTTGATTTGAGATTTTTCTCTGTGGAGCAGAAAATGAAATGTGGGATAATCAAAAAGGAATTTGTCCAATTTGTGGAAAACCTATCGTTAGAGAATTGGGTAATAAATCATCTGAAAATAGATTTATTGATGCAGAAGCTCATCATATTAAGTCTTGGAGAAAGGGAGGTAAGACAGTTACTTCTAACGGTGAGCTTGTTCACACAGAATGTCACAAAGATATTCATTATTGATTTATTGTATATAATAGAGAAACAGGAGGTAGGTACAAATGGCAAAGAAAAATAGAAACTTGCAAGATGCGAAGGCGGCAAAAAATGATGAATTTTATACTCGTCTTGAAGATATAGAAAAAGAATGTATAAATTATAGAAAATACTTTGAGGGAAAAACAATTTACTGTAATTGTGATGATCCTTATCAATCTAACTTTTTTAGATTTTTTGCAGAACATTTTTATAGCTTTAAGATAAAAAGACTTATCTGCACTTGCTATGCCGATGCAGGAGCAAAAGAAATGTCTTTATGGGATGAAACACCCCTTGACAATAAATTACTGTCAGGAAAAGCATATAAAATTGATATCTCTGAACTTTCTGATTATGATATCGATGAGGACGGTATTTGGACTTGGAATGATATGTATACATTGCTTGATAAAGATTTGGAAAGTGGCGAACATAAAATCATTTCTTATCTTGATGGTGATGGAGATTTTCGTTCTGATGAATGTGTTGAGCTTTTGAAGCAGTCGGATGTTGTTGTTACAAATCCCCCATTCAGTTTGTTTAGAGAATATGTTGCCCTTATGGAAAAATATGAGAAGAAATTTCTTATTATTGGTAATATGAACGCAATTACTTATAAAGAAATTTTTCCGTTGATAAAAGAAAATAAATTGTGGTTAGGTTATGGATTTAATCTTTCTATGGTATATAAAACCCCTTATGAAAATCAGTTGCAGGCAAATACAGAATTTGTAAAAAATAAAGGATTAAACCCCGATGACGGATATGTTAAAGTGCCCGCGGTTACCTGGTTTACAAATCTTCCCACAAGAAAAAGAGAGGAATCTCTTGTAGCAGAATTATATAAAAAATATAATGAGGATGAATATCCAAAATATGACAACTATGATGCGATAAATGTCGATGAGGTTTCAAAAATCCCTGTTGATTATTTTGGTGTTATGGGCGTACCAATTACATTTTTAGGAAGATATAATCCGAAAGAATTTGATATCGTCGCTTTTAGAAAAGGTGAAGATGGTAAAGATTTAGTCTTTACGACCGAGAGAGAGAGTTCAACCGTACTTTCGTGTCCTTGTTCAACTCCGATCGCAGGCTTGATGAGCAATCCAAAAGATACAAAAGTGAATGGGAAATCTACTTACGCCAGAATAACAATCAGACGAAAATAAACCCAATTGATTATTTCTATCCTTTGGTACAATGCGGATGCACAGAACCCTATCTTGATGTACAGATAGTTAAAAAACTTGGGAAAGAAGAATATGTTTCACGACAAGTAAATTACAACGGCCGCATTTGTCAAAAAACATACCATCGAATTTTCATTCAAAGAATAAAATAAAAACCAAAAGAGCAGGACCAATAATCCTGCTCAATTTTATTGACAAAAAATTGTATATTATACCATAATACAAGTGATTTGTCAATAGTAAAAAAGAAATAAAAAATTAAAAAAAACGAAATAATATTGACATTTTACTAAAATAGGTGTATAATAAATATACAAAATAACTAAGAAATACGAGGATTAAATTTATGGAAAAAACATTTTTGTTTACAGTAGATATTGAAAATAATTCACTGGCATTTTATGCTGATAGAATTTCTTTTTCTACGGGTAAATTTGGCAAACCGTTGCCCAGCGCAGAGGGCGTAGCAATTGTTGATAATACAACAGGAGATGCATTCAAAATTGGTAAAATATATCAGGATGCATTTTCTCACATTAAAACTGCTGATGATTTGTGTCGTGATCTGTTCAGCAGAATGCTCTACAAAGACACAATAACAAAATTTACAAAGATCTCTGAAATAATAAAGAATGGTTTTGTAAATGCTTATACAAAAGAATTGATAAAAGGATTTCCTAAATACATCATCTCTCGTGATGGGCAGAATGTTTTGCAAATGCTTGTTATGACAGAAGATGGAATTATTTATGGAGATGAGTCCTCTGAAGTGTATGCAGAATTTAGTGTAAATGGAACATCTCTCACATTCATCACAGATCTTGAATGGTCAGTTAAATCTGATATAAAGGAAATTGAGCAGAATGAAATTATTTATTCCGCTATTGATACGGGATCTGGCAATTCAGAAAAGTCAAATGAATATGATGACAATATGGTTTGGCATTGAAATTAACTAAAATAAAAGCGGTAGCGAAATGCTACCGTTTTTATTTTATATTTTTTATTTTTGCTATTGACATCCACATAAAAATGTGGTATAATAAAGAAAAAATAACGAGGGATTAAAAAATGATTAAATTAACTGAACTTGAAGCAGAAAAACTTCTTACAATAATCGGTAAAGTAGCAAAAGACTTTGAATGTGAAAAATATAGAATAGATGTTGAAAGATATAAATTTGGAGATCTTCATTTTGATAGAGAACATTATGACAATGTGATAGAGATGGAATATTTTTATTCTGAACTCCATAAAAAAATTAAGCAAGCAATTGAAAATGGTCAGCTTTGAGAGGTGAAATATGGATAATAATATTTTTGCAACTTTTCTGCTTGGCAAAGCAGAGGAACAACTTGAAATAGATTGTAAAGCATTTTCCACAGCGGAAAAACAGAATGAATATTTTGAAAAAACAATCAAGACAATTGAAACAGAAAAAATACAAGATGATATAAGATATTATAATAGAACAATAAAGAATAACTATTATAATATTCATAATGGATGGTTTACTTATAATACTGTTAGCTTTGAATTTCATAAAATAAATTCTAGTGAATTTTCTAATATATCTGCCGGTGATAAAATTTATATTGGAATTGATTATGAAGAATCCTCCGAAGAAAATGTGCTGAAATACTATTTTAATACAGATATTTCGAAGCTCAAAGAAGAATTAAAATATAAATGGGATTATTATAAACAGATAGATAAATCTGAACCCGGGATGTATATTTATGAGCAGGATGACAATCAAATTATTGTAAAAGGTATTCAGGGTGGCTGTGATATACCTGATTTAGATGAAGATGATTTTGATGTTTTTATGGATGAGCCTAGCAGAATGGTCACCTGTTTCCTAAAAATATTTGAGCTCACAGTTGAATGATTAGAAAATTAGAAAAATAATATAGTTTTTCTAATTCTATTTTCGGCAAAATATACAAATATATGATTAAGTGATAATTTATTTCATCACTTTTTGTTTTTGCCGTGCATTATACCATAAAATTATTGATTTGTCAATGGTGTGCAGAAAAATATTTATAAAAAAATAAATTTGAAATAATTTTAGTTTTACTATTGACATTTTTCTGGTTGTGTGATATAATTAAGGTACAAAACAGAAAGAGGTATAATATAAATGGAAAACGTTATGGATAAACTTAAACAAATGGTGACAGCAGAGTACAAAGCCTTTGAAAAAGAGATGTCGGAAAAACCTGCCTGGGAAGTTTTTGATAGTTCTTTTGAGATTGAATATTTTAAGAATTGCTATAATTATATAATTTCACAAATAGGCTATGAGTGGACAGAAGAATATCTGGGAGATAAAGACATAGCATTTTTTGAAAAACTTATGGAAAAATATCCTTATCAGATTATTTTTACATTTTATATTGCCGAGGGTGGCCCTGATATGCCTTTTTACGATTCTTATAGAATTGATTGGAGGCACGGAGACCCTATGGATGTGCTTGATACTCTGGAAAAGAATAGTTATGTGTTGGGGGTGTAAATAATGGAACCTAGAGATAGTATTAGAAATGTACATACTACAATACAAGCTGAATATTTCAACAAGTATCAGTGGGAATTGCTCTGCAATATTTTCACTGAAAATAGTAAAACCTGTACTCGCATTGAATTTGATGGAATTGTAGAAACAACAAATTTGGTAAACGATTTTGATGTAAGGTTTGAGGATGTGCCAAGAGGGAGCCGGTTTGAATAGAACAAAAGAGCATTTATAAAACTTGCCACGGAAATCGAACACTTCAACTGTATTGAAGTAGATTCTGGACTCCTTGGTTACATTAGCGATGCTGTTTGGGTACAAAAGTTCTCTAATAAATAACAAAAAGCCCCCGCATTGGGGGTTTTATTTTTTACATCTTTTTCGGCATTATACCGCTTTTATAGTAATTTGTCAATAGATAAATTAGAATTATTTTTCTAAATTTTTTCTTGCCAGTACTTGACAAATTAAATGATATATGATATAATTAAAATATAAAATATATAAATATATTTCGGAGGAAATTATAAAATGAAATTTGATTATGTTATAACTCATAAGGATGATAACTCTACTCACATTCTTGCTCTCTGCAAGTCTGATGGTAAAACTGTTCGTGGAGTGGCAAAATGGGCTTCTGGGCACGATGAATATAATGAGAAGATAGGTAAAGAGCTTGCGGAAAGTCGTTGTCTGGTGAAGCTTAAAAAGCGTCAGGCAGACCGTGCCGCAAAAGAATATGAAAAGGCATTTGAAGCTTTTGAGAAAGCAAAAGCAGAGCTTTACAAAAGAGCGGAAATCTCTTGGCGTTCATTTGAAGAATATGATGATGCCGTAGCAGAAAATAAAAGAATGGAAAAATATGTTCGATAAGGAATCTGTAAGATGGTAAAAACAGTATTGAACGAAACATCACTAAAATCAAAAGCTATAAAACTATTCAAAAATCCTGCTCAATCCAAAATTAAAACCTTTGTCATATTAACTGGGGAGAATCCTGATATTAAAAAACTAACACCAAAAGAAAATAAAATACAAAATCAAAAATTAAAAGACAATCTAAAAAATCTTTGCACAGTAGATAAAGCAATAAATTCAATTCAATATCCATATTACAAAATAAAAGGTTGTTATGAAAATAACATTGAACACAGTTTTTTAATTTTTAATATGTCTTTGGATGATGCAAAATATGTTGCAGAAAAAAGTCATCAGGAAAGTTTTATTTTTGGCAAAAACAATGATGGAGAGCTAACATTTGAACTTTGGGCAAATAAATATGATGATGGAATTAAATATGATTATAATCTAAAAATTACAAGGAAATGTTTTTCTGATAATCCTGGTGACGAAGATTATACAAAAATTAGTAAAGAATTTAAGTTTAATATTCCTTTTGCCGATTTTACAAATAAAGCAGAAACAATAACCGAACACTATAATAATAGAGGTTTTAATGAAGATACTTTGATGAATTTACTGTCTCATTTGGTATCTGACGAATATTCTAATAGACACAGACAATTGATAAGAATAAAATTATATAGTCCAGACTATAAGGATTTTTATTGATATGGAAAAAATAGTATTAAATGAAACTTCCCTAAAAGCAAAAGCTATAAGATTATTCAAAGATCCTGAAAAATCCAGAATAAAAACTTTTGCCATTTTAACTGTGGAGAATTCTGATATTAAAAAGTTATCATCAGCGGAAAACAAAGAACAAAATCAAAAATTAAAAAATGAATTAAAAAAATTACACCCAGTAGGTAAAACAATCAATTCAATTCAGTATCCTTATTATAAGGTTACAGGACATTATGGTGAAAATATTGAACATAGTTTCTTAATCTTTAATATTACCTTTGAGGATGCACAGTATATCGCTTCCACAAGTCATCAAGAAAGTTTCATATTCGGAAGAAACAATGACGGAGAATTGACTTTTGAATTTTGGCAAAATAAATATACTGATGGAACTAACTATTCTTATATATTAGTTTGCACAGAAAAGTCTGCCGATAATGACACGATAGATAAAAATTATACCAAAATTAGCAAGAAATTCAAATTTAATATTCCCTTTAGTTGTTTTATAGATAAAGCTGAAGAAATAACAGAACATTATAACAATAGGGGTTATAGTGATCATATATTGAAAGAAATGATAAATAATGTTGTTTCCGATAATTGTAATTTTAGATATAGACAGGGACTCAGGATAAAGTTATATAATCCAAATTGGAAAGATTTTTATTAACACATTGAGCAGGTTAATTCCTGCTCTTTTTGTTTTCTAAAAATTCGACATTATACCACATAATTATTGAATTGTCAATAGTGGGATCAAAAATATTTTGAAAAATAAAATTAAATAATTTAACAATTACTATTGACATTTTTCTTTACTTATGATATAATAAAATCACAAAAAGTAAAGAAACTTTTTGAAAAATAATTTATTAAAGAAAGGTATTATAAAAATGAAAGAACCGAGAATTTACAATTGTGGTACAAAATATTTTGGAGAAAAAATAGATATCACAGACCCTTGCTATGATAAAGATGTGTGGTGCAGAAGGACAGAAGAAATAATTCCTGGAAATTATAATTGTTATGTAGAAATGGTGGGGGATAGGATTTCAGAAATTTTTATTGTAAAAGATGGGGAAAATGCAGAACACGAAAGGTTAATAGGCAGTATCGGTGTTGATGCTGGACTTGCAGGATTCTTTAATGACAAACCTGACTATTCAGATGATTATTGGAATGAACTTTGTGACGATATAAATAAATGGGATGATGAAAATGATGTTCCTGCTTATTTTAATGATGACGGGTTCTTTTCAAGCAGCGGTTGGGGAGATGGTGAATATGCCGTTATGGAACTGCTGAATGAAGATAAAACAAAAGGGTGGGACTTTCAATCATTTTTATTGATGGCTCAATTGATGAGGATGATGAATAAAATTAAAAGGTGAGATTAAATTCTCACCTTTATTTTTTGAAATAAATTCAAATAATTTAATAATCACTATTGACAATTTGTACTGTTTATGATATAATAGAAGTACCAAAGAAAGAGAGGTATAAAAAATGAGTATTGAAATTATGTATGGTAGACAGTTTGTTAAACTTGATGAGGAGCATATTCTTCCCTTGATACTCCACGGTTCAAGTAATTGCACAATGTTTGTTGGTGGCAAAGAAATTCTTGAAAGAGAATGGAGATGTTTCATAAGTGGAACTGTTATTCCGGGATCGACCGTTGAGGAATACAGAAAAGCGATAAATAAATTTGTTTCTAACAATCCTGACGGTGAATGGTTCAGACAGGGTGGAAAAATGCTTCTTGGTTCAAATATGCTTAAATGGTTTGACAGTGGCTGTAAATCTGCCGCAACAATAGAAGAAATAAAAATGAAATATCCGACACAAAGTATTAAATGTTCACTTATGGGATTTTCAAAAGATAAAAATAATTATCATCATACAACAAAATTTCTTAAATATTGTGATACAACAGAAGAAATAAAAGAATGGTTGGCAACATACTCAAACTATAAAGATGATGAGTATGATTATTATATTCACATTGGTCTTCTTGGAATTAAACCTGTAAGTATGGGAAAGCCTATGAGAGAAAATGTTCCTGTAATAGTAAAAATAGGAAAGAAATATTTAACAGAAATTTCTGAATTTTCTATGACTTATTGTGGAGATATTACACAGGCAAAAATATTTGCAAACAAAGAAGAATTTGAAAAAATTTGTCTGCCCTGGAGATTTTCAGATAAATATTCAATAATATCTGCTACTACTGCATTGGTGGCAAAACCTTATATTATAGCAAAATCAAATAATGAAAAACTGTTTGTGAAAAATATATCTTCAAGACATTGTTTCTACACAACAGATTATAAACAGGCAAAGGCTTTCAAAACAGAAAACGAGGCTAAAAAATGGAAAGAGAAATATCTTGATAATAGACTTTATACTTGCTACAAAGTTATCTCTATTGAAGATTAAAATATTAAATAGGGCAGAATTAAAATCTCTGCCCTTAATCTCGTATATATATTAGTTAGGAAAGTTGAATTTCGGAGGCAAAATGAAAAAGACCGTCTATAATAATAACATAATGAATGAAATCTGGGAACTTTCAAAAGATCTTCCTAGAATTCCCATAGCCAAGGTTAAAGAAACAACCTGGGAGAGAAAAACACCAGTAGAAACAGTTATATATAATAATAATGATTTACAGGAAGATTTAAGAAACAAAAAAGAATTTGTTCCTGGTGATATTGTTATGGTTGGTTCTTTCACAGATGTTCAGACAAATGAAACATTAAATTTGCCGCATAGAATTTTTGTTATCTCTGCCACAGATGAAAATAGAGCAGATAAAAGAACATATTATGGATATATGTTGACTTCCAAAGTTGCAAAATCAAATAAATATGATCCTGATAGGTTAATAAATAATCAAATATATATTTCTGATTATAATTCTATTTTACAGTCTGGCAGAACAGAAGCTCCCATAGAGATAGCAATAAAAATAGGTAATATATATGAATTTAATCTTGATCAAGTTATGTACAATGGTTATTTGGGGCATACAACAAATGAATTTCAGCAATTTGTTTCGTCTGCTGTAAAAGCTTATAGGAATAAACAACCTACAAATAAAATAATGTGGGTAAAATAAAGAGTAGATTTATTTCTACTCTTTTTCTTTTATCTTGAAGCGGCATATTATACCACAGTTTTATCATTTTGTCAATAGTCCCATAGAAAAACATTTTAGTAAATTTGCACAAAAGTTTTTAGTTATTTTCACAACAAAATTATTTCACTTCTTTTAATATGACTATTGACAATTGCGGCGATATATGATATAATGTAAATACAGAAAAAGAAAAGGGGATTAAATACAATGACAAAACAAAATCGTGAAAAGTTTACAAAAAAGATTTGGAACGACATTTTTAACACAAATGACTCTTCTGATGAGCAGACAGAGTATTACAATGTATTCAATTATAGGGACAGCAAATGGTATCATAAAACGGAAAGACAGCAAAAACAATTTGATATATTGAGAACGCTTGATCGTATTGATTCAATACTTGCCTATCAGATGGGGAACTGTTCTGCAAAGGAAATTCTTGACAAAGATTTATCATCTAAATATTCATATCTCAAAGAATTTGTTGATATATTTTCTTACAACTTTGTTCTTGCCTGCATAATATCACAGAAAAAATCAATCAAAAGAATTGAGCAAAATGTATTTACAGATAATGAACACATCAGCTATAACTCAATCGTGTACAAAAATTAAAGGAAAGGAAATAATAGCAATGAACAGAAATTCCTCTAATTATTCAAACTTTTACAATGAAATTGTCACATCCATTCGAGGGGCAGAAATATATGAAAATGCAACAGAACAGTATGTTGAACTTGCAATCATTACAGATGAAAATATAACAAAAGCAAAAGAGATAATTTCTAAATACGATTATTATATCTCAAAGGAAACCGATGCCACAGGTAGTGATTATACAGCTTATTATATCTGGTTCGGAGAACTTGAATACACCAAAAAAGGAAAAGAAAAAGCTGAAGCATATATAAAGGAGCTTGAAGCAAAAAGAAAAGAAATTCTTGATGCAGGAAAAGACACAGCTGATGATACAACACTTCCCACAATTGAAGATATTTTAGATGATGCCTCTTATTGGTTTGATTTGACAAGTAAAGAATATTTCAATAGATGGGGTGTAACAGATAATTATGAATCTGATAATCCTATTTGTCTGATACTTGGGGAAGATTTAGAAATAAAATAAGAGAGGGAAATCAATCCCTCTCTTTTTATAATTTATACTGTCGTTGAAATAATTTTAGGTGGTTTCTTTACCACTATTTTTTTATAGGTTTCACACAGCTGCTCCTCAATAACATCCCACAATTTAATATTTTCCCAGGTAGTATCTTTTATGAGGAAAGCACTTCCCTCATACAATAATTTCCCCTTAGGATTATATAATTTAATTTCTTCATCGTATTTCATGTGATAATGATATAGATCCTGATATTTCAATGTGATTGTTCTCCTTATTTATTTTTTTTATTTTGTATTACGGGCATTATACCACATTTTCTGTTATTTGTCAATAGTCAATTTTCAAAAAGATAAATATTTTTCTTTTTTGTATCTGCCACAAGGATGTCTACCCCAAGAGACTTACAAAGATGCTCCGCAATAGATTTAATAAATTTCAATGATTTATTTGATATTTCTATGCACAATGAATCTGTCCCATATTTTCCGTGTGCAGAATGAACATAATTTCCAATAGAATAATTTTCAATAACTTTATCATCAATTGAAAGAGCATATTTATTAACAATCCAGGAAACAATAATCATGTATCTATTTTTATTTGTTATTGTTCCGTGATGATGAATTTCATTTATATCAGCTCTATACAAACCCTCAATAAATGGATCAAAATAGTTTTCTTTTGTTGCTTTTATTTTCTTGCATACCATAATTAAATTTATCCTTTGCTTTTTGTTGTGGCTACATTATACCACAAAATTAACTAAATGTCAATAGTGATTTTGAAAAAATAAAAAATAAGAGGGAATATTTCATCCCTCTTTTATTATTTATGCTGCAATACCTACCCTTGCATTAACTATTTTCATAAAGTTAGCCATCATTTTAGGATCGAATGTTACTGCCATAAATCTATTTTCTTCTGCCGTTTTTGTTTCTCTCTGAATTGTCTGATGTGTGGCATAGTCAGCATACGCTTGAATAATATTCCAAACTGTACCTTTGAAATTTGCCAAGTCAGAAGAGTGTCTTGCAATGTTAAACTGTGAAATTCTGTCCTCCACGGTGCGTTTCTGTCTATCTGTCATATTATCCGTTATCGGGAACAGTTCTTTTGTTATAGCTGTTATATCAGCCTCAGAAAGCTTTATAGTAGCATATCTTTCTGCCTGTTTATTAAGCTCTTTAAGATAATCATTTGTTGAAAGCATTATCCTATGAGCTTCTTCAATACGGCTACTCGCCTTTGCTGTATGTCTTATATTGACTGTATTATCAGCCTTTTTGAAAGCCATATTCAACTGATTCTGGCATACAATTCGAAGAGGACAAATAGCCATCTGCAAAGGATATCTACCATTAAATGAATTACGGAAAATAAGATAAGGAGTAAATTTATCTCCGAGAATATTCATTTCACCAAGAGATCCAATGATAAATTGCATACCATTATTAAGAGAGCCATATTTTTTCATCTCAAAGCCATCAACATATTCAATAACTGAAAGGGCTTCCTCATTTGTTATGATACCATAATTATCAGATACAGGACCATAAGCTCTACCGAATTCATCAACAATTGTTGAAGTTCCTTTTACCCTTTTGAAATCTCCATTGTCCATATAACCCATCGGCTCTTTTCTCACATCAAAAATCATATCAGAGGGAATTCCACTAATTATTTTTGTGCTTGTTGTTACATCTGTCCCGATATTTGCCCAAGTAGTTGTTCTTTCCATTATTAACCTCTTTCTTTGTGAGAAATTGTATTTTGTTTTCCTCTCACCTTACGATACTATTATATCATATGGAATAAAAAATGTCAATAGTATTTCTTAAATTATTTGAAATAATTTTATTTATTTTTTCTATTTTTACTATTGACAAACCATTTTGTTTGCGGTATAATGTCGATCAAAAATTAAAAAATAAATGTTAATTTCACTATTGACAAATTCAAATAAAAGCGATATAATAAAAGTACAAAAATAAAAATTATGTAAAATGAAAATGTATAAATATACAATTTTTATGCATAAAATATTCATTTTTTGAATGGAGACATTTTGCTATGGATTTAGAAACTATTCTTCAAAATTTTGGATACAAAAAAGTTTTCAAAAAAGATGGAACTTTGTCAGTTGATGGTAATAAAGCCTATGAAAATTTGATTGAAATAATCTATAACCTTCAATTTATTGGGGTGATTTCTAATGCTGACAAAATTATTGACAAGCTGGACAAAATACTTGATGAGAATTAAAACAGCATTTTTGGCACTTTATTTTTGATATTGACACATCAATTTGCTGAAAATTAATGTGTGAAAGCATACCCAAATTTTGACAAATTAATTCTGGGGCAATTTAAGGGGTGTAGAAGCTATTTTAATTTTTAGGGGTACGATTACTCTACCCACACCTCTTTCGTTGCTTGTAGGCTCCCAGATCAATCGAGAAAGGCATAAAACAAAAACTGACAGCCTTGGGAGGGGAGCAAAAGCAAAAATGAGGGGGTGCAGGGGGAGCAAATTAACTAAAAATTATAAAAAACCACCCCTTGCTATGGGGTGGCAATGTACAGCTGTTGAATTTGATAGCAATTTTATACAATTGTATTTTTCGAAAAATTCGTATAACTAATAAAATATATAATTAATTATTTTTTATTTTACTAGGATCCCTGGAGACCTGGAGGCCAGGTCTAGATCGTATTTCCGGGTATGATCAAAATAAATTATAAAAAATAATTATATATAATAATAAAAATATTTGACCAGATCAATAAAAAAGATCTGACCAGAATTAAGAACTAGGATTAAGTTAAGTACTAGATTTGATTAGAACTAGACATCTTTAGCACTAGATCTAAGTACTAGCATGATACTAGCAGGTCATATTAAAAGCTATAATATTATAAGCTTATATATTAAAAGCTCTATATATACACCCATTAATTTGAGAGTATTATATAGAGCTTATTTTTTATACAGTATTATATTTTTAAAATGCATAAATATTCATTTTTTATGCATATTTTATTTATTTAAGTTTACTCTTTCTTGGGGTTCTTTTAACCATTAATTTTTTTATTTTTATCTGTGCCATTATTTATATCACTTTCTTCTATATTATTTTCAACAGCTGAGGTTTCATCCTCATATGCATATGTTGTGCATTCACCTAAATATTGATAAGATATTCTTAGGAAAGAAATATTATCTTTTATATATTGTTTAACTTTTTCAGCAATTTCTTTACATCTGTCAATAGAAGATGCTATTCGAACAATTCTAATAGAAATTCTATTATCTTTTTCTGCAGAGACAATATTGTCACAATTAAGACTGAAAACAAAATTATTTAATTTCATTAAGTCTTCTTGGTGTTTATCTACAAATGTTTCCACAGCTGCTTCTGAGATTGAAGAAAAAGTTGCATTCCAAATGTAGTTGGTTGCTATCATAGGTTCATTAGGTTCCACTTTCTTTTTTCTCCCGAGGCATCAATAGATTTTTTATATATTGTTCTTTTTGACATTTTGTTTCATACTGTTTAGATATTAAATTATAAGCGCCTTCCCAGTTAAAGACACGTACAATCGATTTACCATCTTCTTTGAAATCTCTATTATGAAGGGTATTATATAAAATACCAAAATAATCTGCATTAATAAGATTTTCATGATAGTCATCTACTAATACATCTAGTTTAAGATATTGTTTATGTTTTATTGTTATTATGTCTCGCCAGTCAAGGAAAGGAAAATATTTGAAAAGTAAATTTTCCATCTTGGGTGCTAAAGAAGCATAATGGGTACATGTACAAATTAATATTGTATATCCTTCATCATGCAGCATCTTAAGATATTTCATTGCATCTGCTTTAGGTTTTACTGTTTTCCAAAATTCCTCATCATATAATGGTGCATAAACTTCTTGAGCTGTTAAGCTGGGAAAATAAGGAGGAATTTCCCATGTAACAATATCTTTAGGATTTACATGACATTCATATTTATTATTAAGCCAAGATATCCAAGCTTCACAAAGATCTTCTATAGTGTCGTCCATATCTATGCCGATGATAAAATCTTTTTTCTCCACAAATTATTTCCTTTCTTTTTATTTTGGCGGTGGGGGTGGGATTCGAACCCCACGCACGGTTTTATCCGTCTGGCTGTTTAGTAGACAGCTCTCTTGACCACTTGAGTACCCCACCAAAAATATAAGCAAGAAATTATCTCACTTATATATTATGTGAAAATTTTTTCCTACTAAAGACATTTCCACTTTATTTTATTATATCACACTTTATTGAACTTGTCAATATTTTTAATTACATTGCATCACAACAGTCTCTGCAAGGGCAATCACTGCATCCTACTTCGGATAAGACATCAAGAATTATTTCAACATTAGACATTCCTCTGTTGCTAAGTCCCTCATAATCAGGGTTAACCAACTGAGCAAATTCTTCTATTTCTTTTTCATTTGGTCTTATGTGTACGGTTTTTTCAAAGATTATTACTTCCACATTACCTTCATTTATAATGATTGCTTTTGTTTTATTATTTGAGGCATAGGGACGGCACCAACCAAGATTTTCACCAGGATTCATCGTTTCATATGTTTTCATTTTATGTTTCTCCTTTAATGCTTTTATTTATGTGAGCATATTATATCATAATTTAAGAGGTATGTCAATAGGTAAAATGAAATTTATTATTTTTAATTACATTCAAAATGTTCCATTGAAAAAAGTTCTCCCTCAGATTCTCTTGCATGTGCCGCCATAATTGATTGAGGAGGAAGTCTAAGGAATGTTTCACTATAAGAAAATCTTTTAGGAGTCCCTACCCAATTTGTTCTATTCTTTTTATTAAGACTAATATCCTGCCAACCTTTCAGTGCAGTAAAATATTTCTGTGCAACATCATTTAATTTAAGACTGCCAAATTCAACATCATCCCAACTATTCGTTGAGGGAAAATAATATATAGGATTTGCATCAGGTTTCTTTATAAGAATTGCATCTTGATTATATTTTACACAAAGATTAATTAAATTCTTTTCAAATTCTTCAAAATCCACATCTTTTTTGTCTCGGAAATTATAAGGAAAAACTATAAAAGATTTTTCTACCGATGCCTTTTCAGCCCCCTCTTCTTTATATCCGCCGTACACAGGAATAAATGAATAAGATAGATTTGTTATATCTCTTTTAAGATTATTTGTTCTTTTATTATTTTCATCAAATATTTTTTGAGCAGACGGATTCTCAACTTTATCAATTAAACAATCCTGCCTAAAAGCAGAGATAATAATATAACCATTTTTATCATGTTCTTTAACCGCTCGATAAAGAGATGTTTCATTAAGAGGTATTATTTCTTCTGATGCATAATAATTATAATTATTCAAATTTCTTACTTTCATTTTGTTTCTCCTTCGTATGCTATTTTTCTATGTTCTGCTCGGGAAAGAAAAGTTCTATTCTCATTCATAGATTCTTCAAATTCACCATCATTATTAATTGAATTAACATTATCTCCAAATTCTTTCATATTGATCCTATACTTAAATCCGAATTTAGAAAAGAAATCATCGGCATCATTTTCATATGTAACAGTATCAGTTATATCAATTAATTTATATGTTATGCAAGCATTAAAAGTTTTATAATAAGCAATTTTAGATTTTTCTTCTTCAACAATTCCATAAAAGAAACTTTCTTGTCCAAAACTTTTTGCTATTGTCTTAGCGTCAGCAAAAGGAATATTAAAAATCATAAGAGTATTCTCTTTATCTCCGTAGCTTCCTTTTATCTTGACATAATTGAAATGACCATATTTAAGACATTTTTCTCCATTATTTTTAAGTTTATCTTTTATAAGAGATGATTTTAATTTATCTAGTGCTTCTTTATTGTATTTTTGTGGGTTGCCCGTCCATTTGGCATATTTTTCTTTGAATTCTTCTTCTGTACTTTCTGCCCATCCCAAAGGATTTTCAGGAGAAATTATTGCAAAGGTTTTTATTTTATTCGAAGGATCTCCAAAAAGAGCTTTTTTCAATCTTCTATAATTATTATTATTTTCTACAACTTTTATCATAAAATATATTTCCTTTGTTTTTGTATTTATATTATATCATATATTTTGGGGGTTTGTCAATAATATTAATTGTAATTGTTTTGTGCAATTTGTACAAATTGATTTAGATATTTTGGACAAAAAGAAAACTTCCTTTAAGGGGAAGTTAATCTATAATATGGTCGGAATAGAGGGACTCTAACCCCCAACATCTCGGTCCCAAACCGAGTGCGCTAACAATTGCGCTATATCCCGATGGAGCAGTATAAGAGAATCGAACTCTCACTAATTGCTTGGGAAGCAATTGTTCTGCCACTAAACTAATACTGCAGTATTACCCTATTTAATAGGGGTTAAATTAATAGAAAGTCATAATTATCCATTGTACTATCATCTTGAGGCACAACCTCATAATTTAATTTCTCAATGCCATAATATTTTCTAATCATGTCAATTAAATGGGGAGCGGAAATACATTTTTCAGGAATATTTATATAAGCCAATCCATTATATATTCCAACTCTACCACGAGGGTAATAATTATATTCTTTATCAGAATTTAACTGAGATTTATATTTTTCATTCCACAATCTTTTATGAGTTAATGATCTTTTACTATCAATTTGCTGAATAACAGTTCCATTATGATCAGAAATAATTTTTTCTCCGATAATAAAAATATCTCTCTTTTTCATTATATTTTCAAAGCTGTCAGCAATTATCCAAAAAGCCCCTTGGAAATATAAATCATCTTGGGGTTTTAATTCATTTAATATCATTTTAATTTTTCCTTTGTGTGGTGCAGGTAACAGGACTCGAACCTGCACGGTTGCCCAACGGTTCCTAAGACCGTCGCGTCTCCCTGTTCCGCCATACCTGCATTTATTCGGTGTTGCTTGCTCAAGGCTATTTTACACAGCTCCCACACCGAAAAGGGAGATAGAGCAACACAAGACAGTTGCTGTGCCAAGTAAGTAATGCTGCTTACCACAGGTTAGCACTCATCGGTTCTGCTAACTAAACCACCCATCACCAAAGCACAGTGGGCCCTGCGGAAGTTTGTTTGAGCTGACTAAACCTCAAAACGTCCTTGGTGCAGGTAGTCGGACTCGAACCGACACGCCTTTCAGCAGTGGTGTTTGAGACCACCTCGTCTACCTATTTCAACATACCTGCAAATTATTGCCGCCCTTAAATAAGAGTGGCTTTTTTATTTTACTCTTCGTCAATAAGCTGAGCAAGTGTTTTCTTCTTCTTAAGAAGATATACCGTTACAGCAGTTGCTGCTCCACAGAGAATAGCAATAGGAGTAAAAATTGCAAAAAACTTTTTCATAAAACTTTTCCTCATTTCTTTATATTTTTAATTTGGATGCGATTTTAATCCACATTCCTCTACACAGGGAATGACATTAGAAAGGTGCCCGATTGATGACTGATAGCTCACAACATACACATAAAAGAAAGGTAAAAACAATGAAAACTTTTGAAGTTTCTGGCTGGGATGGGTGGATTTGAACCACCGTAATCATAGAGTCAAAGTCTATTGCCTTACCCCTTGGCTACATCCCAATATAATAAAATCAATCAAATTATCTTTTTGCTACTTTATTTATTCTATTTACTTTGTGCCTAAATACTCATTGAGTGGATTTGCACTGCCTCACCTTTTATACATCCACGCCTCAACAGAAAAATATTTCACAAAAAGATATATTCAATTGTTCGAAATAATTTATTTATTTCCTGTCAGAATGAAATAGGAAAATTTAATCAATTTCATATTACAATAGTATAGTCTATTGCAGGAATTTTTAATTATTTCTAGCCTTCAATTTTCCACACAAATAAAAGAAAGAGAAAAAGAAAGGAGTGTACAAATATGAACAATTAGTATAAAATGACAAAAAGAACTATAATTTGATATCACTAACTATATTTCCCCGATTTATCGTATCGGTAGATATCATAACGCTTAAAAGATTTTTCTAACAACTTTTTAGCAAGGCTCTTGGATATATCATTTCACCTTAAGCGGAGAAGAATACTGTGGGTTCTCTAAATCTTTTAAGTCCAACTAGGCACCTTCAGCTATAGGAGCAGTTACCGTGGTTGTATCTAACGAGGATTTTTTTTATTTATTTGGCTTTAATAAATAATTATGGTACCCCGCCTATATTCACATTATAGTTGGATGATTAAAATAGTGCCAATAATCAGAATTACACTGATTGATAAATTTTATCACAATTTTATTATATTGACATTGGTCGATTAACCTCATCGAGACGGCACATATCGGTTTTTTAAGACAACGCAGGACCGTTAATTTGCTTATCTTCCTGCCCTGGAGCGGATAGAGGGAGTTGAACCCTCGCTATGAGATTGGAAATCTCAAAGTCTGCCGTTAACTTACACCCGCATCATTCTTATGGTTCTATTATATCATATAAGTACTGATTTGTCAATAGAATTTCTAAGAATTTTTTTTATTTATTTCTTGGAGCTAGTGATAGGATTCGAACCTACAATAACTTGATTACAAATCAAGGGCGTTGCCAATTGCGCTACACTAGCATTTTTAATATATTTCCTCCTGCAGTGAGGATTTAATCACGAACTAGTATGTAGTGATTTAGTTAATATATTAGTAACTAACAATACTAAACTTATCAAACTTTTCTACCAGCCGCAGGGCATATTGCTTTTATTCTGGAACTTTCATAAGGGGATCAATCCTTATCCTGTTAATTACGAATTTAGAGCTTCGTAGGTCCTACCCTATGATAAATTTAATATTGATTTTATGGCGCCCCGTACTGGGCTCGAACCAATGACACCTTGATTAACAGTCAAGTGCTCTACCAACTGAGCTAACGGGGCACATTGGACGAATTCATTCGTCCAAAGAAACTGTTTCTACGCTAAGTAGATCAGCTAATAATCTTGGCTGTTCATGCAACTCCATTTAACCAACTGCTGCTTTACAACAAACATTTACAACCATCTACTGCTCCAACCCGAGATGGGAGGCAGGATATAAAATATCCATTTAGGCTTCGTGGCACCAAGATTTACACCAGCAGGATATAGGCTCTTCCTCCTATAATTAAAGCTAATAATTGCGCACTACTGGATTTATTGTTAAAGTTCATCTCTTTAAGGACTTGCACCTAAGGTTAATGGAGACCTATTATGTGAAAGGAATAGTGCTATCACCTTTCTATACACTGCGCACTCAATGCTTTTACACTCTCCCTTTTTCATCATTAAAGATACGAGTGCCTAACCTTTAATGCTTAGCCTATTCTATGAAGAAATGCTTCTTCATACTTGATAGACACAAGGATTGTTTCAGGTTAACAATCAACCACTTGGAAAGTTTGGTATATTAACGCGAGGGTCATCAGTACTTATGCCCCTTTCACCACTGCGATATTAAATAATGAAGAAAACTTTCAACACTCATTATTCTCACCATACCGATACTTCCTTTCAAGCCTTAAGTCTCCAAAGGCATCACATATATCTCTTGTATGTCCTTCTGGGATATACGCTATCACACTTTTGTTATGGTAGTGTTCACCACTCTTAAGAAATGACTTTCGGTAGTCAACCGACACCCTTCAAGGAATTGCACCTTGCGCCACTATTAAGGGTGATATAATAAAATGGGATAATCTTAATGCAGATTTTACGCTGGGGAACATCCCCTGCAACCCAAATTAATCATCAAGAAAACATTTATAATGTTTCGAACCATCAGCTTGCATTACTACTTCTGATATTCCATTATGCTGTGTCAAATTAAATTCATTTATAATAAAATTCTTTAATTCGTCATTACAAATATTTGGATTAGCATATATTATTGCTTTTCCGTGAGCTATTTCTACTCTACCTCTAGGAAAATGATTGTATTCCTCACCTTGGGTTAATCTTCGAGGTAAACTTTTCCAAGTTCTTTCATGATTGAATGTCGTACCTGATTTTGCATTAACCTGCACATTTTCGGTATTATCACCATTTAAATTTGTAGGAATAAGAAAACAGTAATTTGAATTTAATGAATAATCATCAAGATTAACTATCCAGAATATTCCTTTATATAATTGACTATCTTCAACCAATCTGAATTTCATACTAGTTTTCCTTTGATTTAATTATTGGTGCGGGATATCGGACTTGAACCGATACGGATTACCTCCACGGGATTTTAAGTCCCGGGTGTCTACCTATTCCACCAATCCCGCATATTCAATTTTCAAATTGTTCTCTCAAAGAACACATTCATTATAACATATTTAGATTGATTTGTCAAGAGGATTTTCAAATATTTTTGAAAAATTTTTGAATTAACCTTCTCATTATATCGTTTCTGTTTTTCCATTTGCGCACTTGGTATCTGTTTCTACTCTGAGGGTGCATCCCCTCTTGACATTATCAATTATATCACAAAGTATTTAATTTGTCAAGTATTTTCACAAAAGTTTTTTAGAAATTTTCTGTTATTATTAATCTTGCAGAAACTACTTTTACTTCTGTGGCAGGCTGAAATTCAAATGTTGTCCCATCAGCTAAATCAACTGACCCATCTGTGTCCATCTTTAGGTAAATATTTCCATTATGATTAAATACATCACCCATTTTGACTTCATCATATCTTTTAGATATTGAAATTTTATTCTTAATTATTTCCATTTTCTTACCTCATAGATATTATACTACAACTTTATTAATTTGTCAATAGTTTTATTGACAATTATGAAATTAATTTTCCTGTTTTAATATCATACAGTTTGCATTCAAAATTTGTATCTCCATAAAGTGTAAATCTAAACATTGACCCCACTAGTTTAACTGCAAGAGATGCAAAAGATGCAAATAGCTCATCGTCTTCCTCAATAAACAATTTTACAGAAGATATATCCTTAGCAATTTCATATTTTACTATTACAGCATACTCATCATTACGTAATTCTTCCAAAGATTCTTTGAGGGCAATTATTGTCTCATTATAATATTTATCCCAAGTATCAGAGGTGACAGAACATACCCATTTATCTCCCCCATCCTCAACAGATATAAATTCATTTTCTTCGTCATTATTAATTATTTCTTCTTTTGTGGGACATATATCTTTTGAAACATAAATATTTTTATATGTTTCTACCTTCCCACACGCCGCAAAAAGACATAGCAAAGTGCAACAAACAATAATGCAAGCAATAACTTTTTTCATTTATGATTTCTCCTCTATCATTTTAATTTTCAGCCAAAAGTTTTTCCAAATTATTTTCGGCAGTTTTTCTCTTGTGTATCATATAGCATGCGTGATCATATATTTTATCCTTTTGATTTTTCAGCGCAGTTATTTGCTGATTTATTTCATCAATCCTATTGGCATCATATTTTATTTCATGTATTGCAATCTTTCTAGCTAATTTACAAAAAGCAATTTCACAGCCTGTGCCAAAATCATAAGTATCATTTTTATTACAGGTTGTTGTAGCACTATATTCCTTTCCGTGCCACTTTACAAATGCCCTGATTTTCATTGTTCCATCTTCACATACAATTTCTTCTGCATCAAATTTGACATCTTCAAGCTTTTTATAAGGACCGATTTTGAATTTTCCCATAAATTATTTCCTTTCTATATTGCTGACAATACATTTATCTGGTCTGATTTCATTTAGAAAATCTACTGTGTCAGTAAATTCTTTTGCAACATTATATCTAAGGGAATTCCACTTTTCCATTTCATTAAATGCTTTTGTATAAGTTTCTTTACATTCTGCTATTTTTGCCGAAATAAATTTCAATTCGTGTTCAGTAATTTTTCTTTTGCATCTCTGTATTGCTAATTTTATACCATAAGCACAATCATAATTATCATCAGGATGACATTTTGCAATTCCTTTGTATGTTTTTCCATACCATTTTGTTGTTACCACAATTGTATCTATTCCATTTTTATCTGTAAATGGGTGACAATTGTAGGTTATATCTTCAATTGATCTCATTTTATTTTTCTCCTCAACAATATAATTTTCCCATTGTTTTTGCCATTGCCACAGTAATATTTTCCAAAGAAGAATTAAATAACCCATTTATTTCCTGTGAGGGTTTATCCATTAAAAATTCTTTTAGTGTTTTTAATACTGTGGACGGCTTTGCACAATCTTCACAATTATCTATAAAATCATTGAAATGAGTTGCAACAAATGTATATGTATTCACCCTCGTTATTTTATCTATTGTGAGATTACAATTTTTTGCAACAAAAGATTCGATATCAATAAACATAATATCTCTATTATTCTTTTCTTTGAAATCAAATACAAAATCACAAAGTTCACTTGTTGCGGGTAGAAAATGATTCATAAAATAATTTTTCATATTTTTTCTCCTGTATGCTGAGGGTCAAATATATTTTCTTTTATTGCTTCCTCAGCTATTGGCCCTTGAAAAGTGAAAATGAATAATAACCAATTTAGAAATTTTTTCATCCCTCTTCTCCCCAACCTGCCGAAGCATCTGCATAAGCAATTTCGATCCAATCTATCATATCATCCCAAGCATATGTTGTAGGGCAATCACAACCAAGAAATGTTTCAAGAAGTGTCTGAAGAGGTTCATCAAAAGAGCAGAGCCATTCAACAATTGATTTATCAACCCTCTCATAGAAATAATCTTCTGTGAGCATTATATGCCACTCTTGAATAAAGTTAATATCAAATGCACTTGCTACCAAATTTGCAGGTGTTTTTGTCATCCAATTTTTATAGAGATTTTCATATTCTGTTGATACTTTATGAATAAGTTCTTCTTTTACTGTCATAATAATTTTTTCCTTCCTTCTCTTTGATGATTTTATTATATCATATTTTATTCGGATTGTCAATAGTTGCAGTGAAAAATTTTTATTTTATTTTTCTGCCGGTGGATTTATGGAAGAGAGATTATACCATAATTATTTATATTTGTCAATAAGTAAAAAGGAAGAATCTAAAAATTCTTCCTTTTATTTTTATTATTACCACAAAGTTGTCTGTTCCGGTGGGTTTGCCCTTAAATAAGCCATATAGTTTTCTTTATCCCAACCAGCATCTCTGCCAAAACGATAATTTCCCTGAGCATATTTTATATCATCAATATATTCTTCTTTATAATTATCATTATATGTTTTAGAAAATTCTGTTAAACAATATTTTTGAAGAGCATTTCCTCTATGAATATTTATTTCCCAATGTGTATATCTAGAAAGTCCTTTATCTTCTGATACCTTTATCAATCTTTTTCTGCACAGCTTTACCATCTTTGCATCATAATCATTTCCATAAAGGTTTCTAGGCGATGCTCCGGCAATTAAACAAGCCACTAGAAGATTTCCGCTGCCACAGGTAGGATCTAAGATAATTTTATCAGATAAATTTTCACAGTCCATTTTTTCTAGCATTTCTATTGTTAATTCAGGCGGAGTGAAAAATTGATCTAATTCTTTTCTTTCTTTTAATGATTTTCCTGCATAGAGTTTATTCTTAAAAGAATTATATTCATCATATATTTCTTGTTTTATTTTTTCAGAGAGTTTCATTCTAAAATCTCCTTTATTTCTTCTTCTGTGTAGCCGTATTCTTTCAGGATTTCTTCATCTGTCCAGGGGTGTGACCAATCTACTCGGGGGATTGCGAGTTCGATTGAACCTCCTGCCTTGTTTAGACCCCTGAGAAACTTATTCATCAATTCATTCCCACTTTTTCTATACCAAAACTCAGTAAAATTATTCTTTTCTGCTGGTGTGTTAAAGAAAATAAATTGACCATACACCATTTGTCCCCTATCCTCATAAGTTCTTAAAATATAAGGCATAAGTTCTTGTTCAGATCTGAGATTATTGTTCCATTCAAATGTTCCACCACTCATATCTACTCCATTGACAGCCGCTCGAAGATAAACAAAAAAATCTGTTTGCTGAGAATACTTTTGTTTAGTAGGTTTAGAACAATAAGGACCAATATTAAATAGACTTTTTCTTGATAAATTTAATTCATAAAACTTTCTAAATCTTTCATCAAACTTACATATCTCAAGTTCTTCAAAAGACGAAAATGCATCAGCAGTTTTTGACATTGTTGCAACAGTCAATGAATCTCCTATGCAAGCATCCTCAAAATTATCTTCAACTTTTTCAATACTCTCAACATATTTATAAAGTTCCTTGCCTTTATATTTTGAAGCGGGCATAAGATTTATATATTTACCAAATTCAACATTTTCAACAACTGTTTTAGTAAGTTCGTTGCCCATCGCATAAGGGGGATTGGCGATAATATAATCAAATTTTTTACACATTTTCAATACCTCATCTGTACTATAAAAATAATATAAATTCTTTTCAACAGCATCTATATATTTAATTTTTTGTTCTTCACTATCATATAATATATAAACTTTATTATATCCAGATAATTGAGAAACAAATTGTTCATCAAATTGCCCGACAAGCAAAAATGATTGATAGATAGTATTATATACATTAGGAATATATTCCAGAATTTTATTTATATAATAATTCCTAACAACATGATTTTGCTGTCCTCGATAACTAATAATAATATTTTTAGGATTTTTTAATTTTGTTTTGAAATTACTTTCATCTTTTCCTAATTTATCTATAACTTCTTCTACATAAGAAACTATTTCAAAATCAGTCATTTTAACTCTGTCTCGAAGTCTGAAAAATTCACCTTTACCATCATTTTCACTGGTGATTTCTTTTAATGTGTCCGATTCTTGTTTAATAAATTTCTTTTCTTTAATTAACTGTTTATGAACCGCTTTATCATTTAATCTTTTTTCTCTGTTGTGAGGCAAAGGAATATTTGAAATAAGAACTTCTGCTTTTACATTTTTCTTATCTTCTTCATATTTCTTAATCAAATTTTCTACTCTGTCGGTATCTCCACGTTCACCAATCTTAAATCCACGCAGCTTATTATTCTTAGTGATTTTAATGATATAGCAATAATATGAATTCATTTAATTTTACCTTTCTTCTTTCAATTGTATTAACATTATATCATTTGCCGCATAAAATGTCAATAGTAAAAATAAAAATCTCCGTAAGTTTTTCATTACGGAGAAATTTATTTATATTTTACTTTTTCTTACCACCAAATAGATTAATAATAAGATTAATTAATTTAACTAACCATCTAGGCCAATTAGCATAAGGTTTTTCAATCTCTATAATCTGATTATTAAGGATATTAATTGTCTTTTCTTGTTCTTTTACTGTTTCACTTAATGAATTAAGCTTTGTTAATGCTTCATTATATTCTTGTGTCAGCAAAAGATTTTGTTCAGAAATCTCTGTTAATTTCTTTAATGCTTCTTCATAGGTATTTTGGTAGATAGATAATTCATTATTTAATTTTTCTATGTTTTTATCTATTGTAGCAATTTCTTGTTGCATAGCATTAATAGTCTTATTTTTATCGGTGATCTGATTATTAATACTAGTTAAGTTATCTTGATAAATCTTTACTGAATTTTCTAAATCAGCTACTTGCTGCTCTAATTCTTCTCTGTTGAGTACGACCCCTTCTTCTAATGAAGATTTAATTCGTTCAATTTTATCTTGACAATCTTTAATATTTGCATCAGTTTCACGAGCAATTTTATTTAATTCTTCAATGAATTCTTGAGCATTTTTTATTACATTTTCATCTGTTGCTTTTAGACTTTCTGCAGCTGCAATATCGCATTGTAATTCAGCAATCTTTTTCTGTTTTTCAGCAATTTCATTATTTTGATTTTCAATTAAATCACGATAATTATTGAGAGAGAAATTTAATTTATCTATTTCATCTTCTTTATTTGCGAGCTCTGTGGAAATTTCATCAAATTTCTTTTGTAATTCATTTATTTTATCATCTTTAGCTCGATTGCAAATAGTGTCAATTACACCATAGCAATTTTGTAATGGAGCATCATAAGGATAAACTGCTCTGCCACCATCACCAAACATTGTTCCCCAACTGTTTTGGAATTTCCAACCATCTTTATTCCAACCATAAATTACCATACAATGAGAACCATCTTTCGTTTGGGTTCTGAATTTCAAAAGATTTGTTCCTGCCTCAACATAATAACCTTTATACCATTGAATACTGAAAACAATAGGACCATTTTGCATTAAATTTAATTTCATATCATCTCTGGTCTTTAATGCAAAGAATTCAGTAAAACGATTAGGATAAGCATCTTCCGCAATATCTAATGCTTTCTTTTCAAAAACTTCTATTGCTTCGGGAACTTCAAGATTGCTGTTAAATAATTTATTAGGAACATCCCCATATTTTACAACTGTATTTAATGCATCTGATACATACATTCCCTGTCCGGTAAATCCATCACTTTTGCGGCGATTGCCATAGATGTAGCCTGTACTCATTTTAACATAACTGCCCTCTTGAAGTTCGTTAAAATATTCTACGACTGTGGAGAGAGAAAATGCAACACACGCACTCGTTGTACTTTGATTCTTCACCGCAGGCATTTTCAATTCAAATTCTTCAGGGAATTCAACAGTTTCTGCACTTGCACCACACGGAGAAAATGAAGCAGAATATTCTCTAATATCTACCTTTGATAATGCGCCCTTACCAAATTCCTCTTCCTCTAATATAACATCATCTTTTTTCTTCATTAAAAAGATCCTCCAAATATATAAAAATAGGATAGAAAAAACTCTTCTACCCCATTATACAATATTTTTTATTCAGATTTTTCCCTGTCACAAAGTTTTCTATATAATGTAAGATAACCTAAACCTTTATCTACATCCCATTTCTGATCCTTTTTGTCGCAACGCCAGAAAAATTTATAAGCATTAAGTAAACAAAAATCTTTTGTTTTCTCTATTCCAAAAACTTCAATCATAGAATCAATGCATTCTATGCCCTCGTCATTAAGATAATAAGAAAAAATATCTTTAGAAAAATGTTCACAAGTCTTTTTGCATTGATCTAAAAATAGATCCATATCCATACTGTATTCAAATACAGAATCCGTTGTTGACAAAAGTTTTTCTTTTTCATTTAAGAATTTAATACATTCTTTACAGGTAATGTCTCTATTATTTTCCTGTATGACATCTGTTATTATTTTCTTCTGCTCGGTTATGTATTTTGTAGGAAATGCTTCAATTGAATATTTTTTATTCATTTCATTAAAACATTCTTCTAGGTTGTCCAAATATCTTAAAAGAGTTTCACAATTTTTATACTTTTTTAATTTCTTTACTAAATCTTTTAATAGTTCTTGCTGTGTCATATTATTCTCCGTCCCCCGTAGAAATGTCATCAAAAATTATGGGAAGTTTTGTTTTAAGTTCTTTAAGCAAAGGAATTGCAATTTCTCTGATCTGAGGATGTGCTGCTTTATCACATCTTAATTCAAAGAAATGTCTCCATTCTCTATAATTACCTGTAATTGTTATTGTTGTTTTTGTACTATTGGGTAAAACACTTCTTGCAATCTGAGGTGTTGCACCAAGTTCAATCATTTTCATATAATGCTTTTCAGCATCTTCCATTGCTCTCAACCATTCACAATAAATTTCTCCAATGACATCTGCATCTTCATTTTTCATTTTTGTATCAAGCGCCATTCCCGGAGCAATATCAATAACAGAAATTTCATTTCCAAATTTATCTTTACTGTAATTTACATATCTCGTTGATTCTTGAGCAAAACTGAATAATCTATGACGCACAGCTTCATGACTAACTCCTCTATCAGTAGTAAATTTAACTGACAAAGAGGGTCCGTGTTCAATCATTGCAAAATGTTGAGATTTAATAAGATTTGAAATAAGCTTTTTAGCAGATTCTCCATCTTCTGTAATTTTATCATTTGATTTATAACATTCTCTTGCAATGCTTTCAATTAATTTTAATTCTTTTAATCCACCTTCAGAAATGGGTGTAAGAATTTCATAACTTTGTTTTGAAATCTTCATATTTAATTTCTCCTAATATTTTTGCTTTGTATGTTGAATAAATTGATTTACTAACCCTTAATATTGATGCCTTATCCGGTTCCACTATATATACAATCGGTTCTCCACCAACCTGTTGAGCTTTATTTATTGCAAATCTTTCTGCCATTTCTAAATCTGTTGTCACAGAAACTTTTGCTTTCTTTTTTCTGCCTAATATCTGTATTGCTTCCGCAGGACTTGCTTTACTTGTAGGTGTTAACCATTCTTCTATATTATAAATGGTTGATGTTCCATTGTAAAACTTTATGTCAGCCATTTAATATCTTCTTTCTTCCTTTACCGACAAATGCCACATTATTATCATCTCCACATATAGCTGTAGCTTCAATAGAGGGCTCAGATTTAACGGAAGCTATTGGAATAGGATTGTCAGTAGGATAAATATTAAATCGTCCCACAGCACTGCATTTTTCGTTATATAGTGTGCAAAGTCCACAAGGCAGATAATAAGGGCAATGTCTTTTTATTTCTTCCATCTATAAAATTACTCCAAATAATATATTTTTATATCTATGTCCAAATCTTCAAAAACAATTTTAATTAATGTAGAAACTTTTTCCCAATCAAGTCCATCAATTCCGCAACCTATTTTGGGCATAGCTAATTTTTTAATATCTTCCCTTTTACAAATACGATACATTTTCATTAACGCACCCAAAAGGGAATCATAAGTAGGTTTATGATAAACCAGTTTTTTTGTTATTAAATTAAACACTCTCCCAATTTTTATGCAATCACTGTCGTCAAATGATTTAACATAATTAGGGTATTGTTTTAATATATCATATTTTGTTCCGAAATGTTTTGTGAACTGTGGTGCAATTCCTGCTCCCATTACAAAATCAGCAGAAATACAATGTGCCAAATAATAATCCTCGGAAACAGAAAATAGATCACCTTTAATTTCTGTATAAGTCAATTTCTTTTCTCCAATTTTTCAATGCAAAGTAAAATAAGTCTATCAATTCTGTCAGTCATATAATCATACATATAATTTTCATACATATAATCTTTTTTAATGTATGTTGCTGCCACATGATTATTATTATCAAAAAATTTAATCATAACTCCATCTTTATCTTCTTTTGCAGAAAAATCAATGTTTTCATTTTCTGTGTAGAGTTTACATTTTTCAATAATATCATGAACTGTTACCATCATTTCAATTACCTCATTCAACTATTTTACTTTTCTTTTACTGTATTATACCACATTTTTTACAAAATGTCAAGTAAAAAACACACTGTTTTTTAGGCAGTGTGTTAATTTATTTTTATTCATTTTTGTTCTGTTGTTGAACGAAGTTTTGGCATAGAGGAAAAAGGATATTTTTCAAGCCCCTCAATTCCGTGAACAGTTGCATATCTTCCATTTGCTACCATTGGACTCATCATTTTAGGATTGTCCATTTCTACGACTATTACTTTTTTATTTGTTCTAAAAGCATAGCCTGCTTCCCAGTTTGTGCCTGCAGTGGAATTTCTACCATAAGAAAGCATTATGACAATATCATAACTATCAATTGCTTTAATATCGTTCATAAATACCATAAGTCCCCACTCACTATTAGGGTATTCCCAAGCTTGAGGAACTTTATATTCCCAAGGACAAAAAACTGAATTATTTTTATCCCTTGACAATATTTCTTTGGCTTTTATAGCATTTGCTCTTTTTCTTCCGTATCAAAAGGGGCTGCAATATAGAAATTCATACAATTTTAATCCTTGTATTCAAATTGTGGTCATGTGTTGATACCATTTTTACTCCTCCTTTGGCTTCACAAAAAGAATTCTATCCTCTCCATATAATTTTACTAGAACCGTTTCCTGTGAAAATTCTTTGCAAAGTTCTTCCGCAAAAGAAATAATTGTATCAGTAGAAACATTTATAAGTTCAATAGAAATAGAATTTTCATCAAATACTGTTCCATCTTTTGCTTTATATCTACCGTGCAAATATTTACCAACAGTCCACTCAAATTCATTATCGCACTTTGGTATAGCATTTATGTTGGCAGACAAGACAATTATTCCACCTAATCTATTTTTATTAGTATCTTCATTAGGAAGATTATCAGAGAAACATACAACTTTATTTTCATCATACCTTATATTATGTGCCAAATAACCGAATCCGTTATATGCTCCTCTTGTTGAATGGGTTTCTATATTATGTTTGTCTTTATTTATAACTCTCATCTTACTGCCTCACATAAAAATATTTAGGAAATTTTTCCACAATTTCTTTTGCCATTTTATGACAATATTCATTTCTACCATCATATTGATAGTCATCTTTTGCAGTTTCCTCTATAATATTTATTGCAAGAGTGAAAATAGATGCCTGCAATGCTCTATGATCTCTTCTATAACAATTCATAAATTCTGTCTGATTAAAACCAAAATTGTTTACTGCATCACTCAATTTTTCATAACTCTCTTTTGCTGTTGTCATTTTTATTTACCTCTCAACTTTCTTTTTGTGATTTCATTATATCATACAAAAGTTGATTTGTCAATGGCAAAATTAAATTATTTTAATTGATTCTTTTGTTGGGCTATCCGAAAGATAAATTTTGTCAGCAATAATTTTTGAGTAATCTATTTGATATTCATTTGTATGAGTTATACCAACAGAAATTTTTGCATCAAATTCATTTTTTAATCTTTCTGCATCTTCATTTATTCTCTGATTTAATCCATTTATATTCAATTCACCATAACGCAATTTACCCTGAAAGGGATTTGTTATATTATTCTTATCCTCCATTGTAGGATTTAACATCATTTTGGTACACTCTGTTTCAAATCTTCCTGCTCCGTGCCGTGTCATATAAGTACGAGAAATATAAGCCAATTCAATATCAACATCTTTTATATCAAGTGATTTAATAATATTATAAGCATTGAATGAGCCTGTATAACTAGGTGTTGTATTATCTCCATAAACATTCATTCTATTTTGATCTAATAACAATCCCTGACCGTTTTCAAATATAATTGTTGCATAATTTTTTATAAAATCAATATCTGTCATTCCGCAATGATCAAAGAAAAATTTAACATCAGAAATAAAATTATCAATTAAATTATCATTAAACCAAATATCTTTCCATTCTTCCGGTATTGTATTTATTCCATTTTCTTTAAGCCTGCGAGTAAAATAACCATTTCTAATATTTTTCAGGCATTTTTGTTGAAATTCTTTATTATATATAGCAAATTGTGATATTTTAGGAAAATATGTTTTTGAGTATCTGACAATTGTTTCCCAAATACCCATTCCACAAGATCCGTGTCGAAACTCTCCTCGGTGTTCTTCAATTATTTGATTTACAATGGCATCCCAAGGTAATGACCACATACAATCACCACAAAACATAGAAATAGGATAAATTTTATAATTTTTTACTAAATCCAAATATTCTTTATGAAATTCCATAGGATTTAATATAAACTGTGCTGGAAAATAAGTATGTGCGCCTTCAAATGTGCCTGAACCGAAATGCTTAAACACATGAGCTTTTTCATTCAATAAATCTACTGTATGCCCTCTCTGGGCACCACCATTTGACATAACAACGATGCAGGATTTATTATTTTGAATTGAATCACTTGCAAATTTGTTTACAAAAAGTCCTTTACCTTCATCCCCAAAATTGCTTCCAATAACAACTTTAATATTTGTCATAAATTTACTTATCCTTTTATATTTTGTTGGGCTAATTATACCACGATTTTATTATTTTGTCAATAGCAAAAAGCTACTAATTTTCACTAGTAGCTTTATTTTTTATTACCAAGAAATTCCTTCAGAATTATTAAGTGTATTATTTTCAACGGCAGAAATAATAATATCGGTAATTACATTTGCAATATTATTAAGATTTGCTTTTTTATAATTATTCCCAAGAAGTTTCCAAGAATTATCTATTCCGTCATCCCATCTACTGCCGTGTTCCACATCAATGTGATAAATATCAAATTTCTTTGAGGCTTCCTCATACAAATCTGTTGTTTCAATTTTTGCCTGCAAAGTATCACCGGTTATTTTTTCAAGGGATGAATCTCTACGGGAATTTGCCAAAGACAATACAGGATTTAATCTTTCATCACCCATAGTAATAATTATACCCTTTTTATTTCGTTTCCAACAATCAAGTTTTGTATGTCTAGACCCCATATACCAAGCGGCAGTATAAGATTCATAAGAATTTCCACCCCCACCAAATTCAAAATAAATTTTATCAAGCTGTTCTGCAATTCTTATATCAGATTCAAACTGACTTATTTGAATAGGAGCAGAATCACATTCCACATCTCCGATACCCATAACCATAAATTCTACGTCAGTTATTTTATCATACAATGATGTCATAATTCTATTCAAATGTTTTGATACTTCTACTGATGCCTGACCCATCGAACCTGTTATGTCAAGGGCTAAGATTACAGGTATTGTATTAGGATGCTCTTCCGTATCTAAACACTCTCTCATTACATTATAAGGATTAAGAGCTTCATCCAATCTTGTTGATTTATAAAATGACTGACAAGAAGAATCTGCTATGCCATTTGATGCTGTTGCAGTTAATACAGTATTTGTTATGGTATCATAGGTTTTACCAGAAAGAGAACAATAAGTAGAATATGCTTTAGTTGTCCAAGAACCTCCACCCATTTTTATTATTCCTCCGTTACATCTTCTGTTTCATCTTCTTCTGTGGTGTCATCAGAAAGGAATCCGTCAAACATTCCATTAAAAAGTTCTCCGAAACCATTTCCACCACCCATAAGCATAAGGGGCATAAGATTACCAAAACTATTTGAAGAAGTTCCATTATTTCCCTTCATCATTTCAGAAAGCATCATATACTTCATTATCTGATTTACATTTTTCTTTCCCTTGCCTGTGAAGCTATCTCCGAACATAGAAACAATTTTACCATAAAAATATGTATTGCCCATAAATACATGTCTTTCAGGAATTACTGTTTCAACTGTGCTATCTTCATAGTTAATTACTGTAAGTGTTCCCTTATCAACTTTTGTTACACATTTAGGTTTACCATTGATAAGAAGAATATCTCCTATCTCCGCCTTATTTGTGGGGATACAGAAAAAGAAATCCTGTCCGATATCAAATACAAAATTTGCACAATTTGTAAGTCTTCCTGTTTTAATATTATAAGTTTTATAGCCTGCGTTTGTTTTTACTGCGATGCCACCATTCATTGACAATCTGCACATTCCAGGTGCAATTTTTCCAAACATTCCGTTAAATACATTTTCAAACATTTTTAATTTATCTCCTTAATTTAATTTATTTAATTCATTTAATGCATCTGCAACAGACAGCTCTTTATCTGAATAAATAATTCTTTTTCTAAAATCTGTTGAAAAACAATGAGGGATTGGTTCTATTATTTCCCAAACTTCTTTTAAGTGAAACTCTGTTTTAGAACCTTTCTTCAATCTACTTGCTGCTCCTAATTTTCTACCTGCAAAAATTTCTTTGGCACTTTCAATATTTAATGTACTATTTTTATTTATATTAAATGTTCGTACAACATCCCCAACATTCATTGTAAGCCCATCAAAAGTATTAAAATTGGAAGTGCAAATTTCTTTACATCCTAAATCGTCTTTATATATGATGCTTTCTTGATTATACTTTTCTCCTAATTCTATGGCTTTTTCTTTTGTTATGCCCAAAATTAACAAAGATTGTTCATCTGTTAATTCTAAATCACCGTTATCATTTCGATATGTCCAACGAGATATAAAAGGAATATAACCTAAACCAAGATTCCTAACATCTGACCTCAATTTACTAAAATCTCTTTTGTTTTCATTTTCATTATTTGCAATTGTATATGCAGATATCATAGCATAACATTTGTTTCCAGTAAGATGTGTATATAACCTTGAAGTAGAAGTTTCACAGATAGTTATCATAACTTTTACTCGTTCCCCATAAGTTTTATTTATTACATTATATCATTGTGATTTCAATTTGTCAAGTACTTTTCATACAATTCTTTTTCCTCAACAACTTTTATTCCTAATTCATTTGCTTTAGTTAATTTACTGCCGGCATTTTCCCCTGCAAAAAGAACATCAAGTTTTTTGCTTACCGATGAAACAAATACCGCACCTTTAGCCTCAAGCTTTTCTTTGATTACATCTCTGGATTCAGAAAACGAACCAGTAATGCAAAATCTTAAATCTTTAAGAGAGTTATCTTCTGATTTTTCTTCCTTTATAAATTCAAATTCTTCTGCAAGCCCCTCACAAAGAGTATCTGTTTTCTTCCAACAATATATTGCATCATTCATTGTATCTCCAAAACCATCAAGAGAAGTGAAATCAAAATTATTATTTAATGCCTTTTCAAATTCAATATAATCACCATTAAATTTATTTGAAATAACTTTTGCATTAGCGATTCCTATATTTGTAATACCGATAGCAGTAATATAATTTTCAAGTTTTATTTTCCTTGACTTTTCAATTGCCTCCAAAAGTTTCGAAACAGATTTCTTTCCAAATCCTTCTTTTGCAGCAATCTCATCAGCAAATCTATCAAGATGATAAATATCCTTAAATTTATGAATATAACCGTGAGCAATAAAATCTGCCAATGTTGCTTCACTTAATCCAACTATATTTGTAGCTTTTCTACTAACAAAGTTTATAAATTTTGCTAATTTCTTACCATCACAATCATCATTTGTGCAAACAAGAACTTCTGAATCATTATCTCTTTTTATTTCTGTTCTACCGCCACAGATAGGACAACTTTTAGGTATTTCTATATCACTATCTCCATCCAAATCACAAGAATCAACTTGAGGAATAATTTGATTACATTTCTTTATATAAACACTGCAATGATTTCTTAATCCAAGTGATTTAATAATAGATATATTGTGCAATGAAGCCCTTTCAATTGTTGTCCCATCTATATTAACTGGATTAAATACTGCTGTGGGGGTAAGTGTTCCTGTCTTTCCAATTGTCCAATCTATATATTTTAACTTTGACGGATAAGTTTCGTCATAAAACTTAAATGCCAATTTATTCTTAAAATGGTGTGCTGTCTGCCCAAGAGAATTGCCATAAGCAATATCATCAAACCCTATAACACATCCGTCAATAGGATAATCCCATTTCTTTGCCATTGATTGAATTGTATCTATTGCAGTCTGCAAAACTTCTGCTGTGGGAATATTAACATCTACAATGGGAGCAAAGGTAAATCCTTCGTGAATTGCAAATTTCCATTTTTCCATAAATGAATTTGTGTCATAACCATCAATAACATCCCAAGCAATAAAATCAAGTAATCTCTTTTCAGACACGGAGCTATCAAGTAATCTGATACTACCTGAAGCATAATTTCTAATGTGTTTGTATTGCATATCTTCCGACAGAGAAGAATTTACAGAATTAAAATTTCTATAAGTACAAACAACTTCCCCGTCAATTATAATATCTCTATCTCTAATTGAAATAGTTCTAGGAACATTCTTAATCACTTCTATATTGTGCAGAACATCTTCTCCAACAAAGCCATCCCCTCTGGTTTCTGCACTAAACAATTTACCCTTGACATATCTAAGTGAACAAGTAAGTCCATCCATTTTTGCCATAACAACAGCTTTATGCCCACCAAGAAATTTAACAACATCATTTATATCTTTTGTTTTATCCAAAGAAAGCATAGGATGATTATGCTTAACCTTTATAAGTTCAGATTTAACAATATAACCAACTGATTGTGTGGGGGAATTTGCCAATCTATACCCTGTTTCATCTTCAAGCTTTTTCAATTCATCAAAGAGATTGTCATATTCATAATCAGAAATTTCACTTTTGGCATAATTATAATATTGATCTCTATAATAATTCAAAAGCATTGTGAGTTCATTTATTCTATCATATTTTTCTACTGTTGCTATATCAATCATTTTATATTACCTCATTTAATTTCTATCAGATATTTTATTGTCATTTGTTCTGTTTTATAATACACTATTTCGTCATTTCTAAGCATACCATTTCCTGCGTGAGCGTGTAAGCAATTACAACCAACAGGAAGTTTTTTATAATCCATTGAGTAGTATTTTCTATCAAAAGAATATACATCATAAGGTTTTCCATAAGCCGTGTCAAATATTGCCATATATGCTACATTATCTCTGCCGCCTGCCCAATAAGAACCGCCAAGAGAAGTATACCCTATTGATTTTTGACATTTAGGGGCGAAGTAACTTCCAAAACCAAACATTGCCCCTGTAGTAATTGCATTTGTAGGACGAATTTTAAGTCCTGTTTTTAGAATAGAAAACCAATTTTCTGTACGAGAACCGTGAAATAAAAGTTTTGTATTTTTTATATTATTTGCTTTAACAAAATCTTCATATTTCTTTCTTGTAGAAATATTATCAACTCTCCAAGCTTTAGAGAAATGTGAAGCAGATTCTTTCATACAATCTTTTATTTCTTTTATTTCTTCAGGAGTACATTCTCTCATTGTTATTCCCATTTCATCAAGAATTGTTATCTCTGAATTTTCATTTTCTTCAACTTTATTTTCTGCTGTGGGAATTTTTGTTACAACCTGCCCACGCATTACATCAAGAAGATCTTGCTCACGAGAAATAACTTTATCAACCTCATCAATTGATTTTATAAGATAACTTCTGACATTATCCATCTTACGAGGAATAATTTCAAATAATTTAAGAAGTTCATTATTGAATTTATCTACTGATTTAATTGAAATAAGATTGTTTATTACTGTCTGTGCTTCATAAATCATTTCCTCTGTTACAGAAGCAGAGCTAACTGAATAATTTTTCTTAACTGTTTCTCTTGCAAGGCCACGAAGCTTTTCAATAATTCTACGAACAGATTCATTTTCTATATCTTTATATTTTGTTCCGTCAGTTTTAATTTCTTCAACAAGGGCAGTTTTAAGATCTGTTACATCTTTATACCCTTTTTTAATTTTGCTTGAAATTTGTGATTCCCATTTTGACATAGGATAACTTGTTGTTGTTTTTGTGCTATTTACTCTGCCATATTCAACACGGAAATTATCACCCTCAGGAAAACAGTTATAATATTTGTTATTATTTTCTGCTGTCACCATAATAAGATAAGTCGGACGAATTGCAAACATTGTTAAAATCCTCTCAGTTCTTTTCTTTTTGTGTCTTTATTATATCACAGAGTAGACAATTTGTCAATAGAGAAAAGGGAGAAATTTTATTTTCTCCCTTAATTTATTTTATTTAATTTTATTCTCTTGCATCTCCAAGATACTCATAGTATGCACCATCTTCGACAATATCTGCAATTTTGTATGAGCCAACAACTGTTTCTCCCAAAATATAAATGTAAACTTCTGTTCCAACATTTTCAATGCCGGGGTCAAAAATGCTGTCATCTATAAACAATGTAAAGTCATCTTCTTCATCAAAAAGGACATCATCTTTTTCTACTATAAGTGCATTATGTGATACTGCCCAACGTTCAGCATTTTCAATTGCTTCTTCCTGTGAGATAAGTTGGGGAGCATTGACAATCTCATCATCTTCTTCAATTCTTTCATCGGGAATATCTTCTTCAGAAAGAACATATACAACAAAATCAACATCCATATTTTCAAATACTTCTTTGATAATGTCTACAACTATATCCCAAGAAAGACCATCTCTGCCACAGCCTATTTTGGGCATAGCAATATTATAATGTGCGCCGAGTATCATATCTGCCATATGATAAAGACAATTTGTCAAATCTTCATAAGATACTTTTGAATATCTGTTCTGTTTTGTAAGAAGATTAAATACATTATCAATCTTTACACAAGAACCAACAATATCTGTTGCAAGATGCTGTGCTTCAAATTTTTCCTTAAGATTGCATCTTTCATTAAGTTCTTTTGCAATGCCTGCTCCGCAAGAAAAATCGGCTGTCACACAGTGTACAATATCCCAACCCAGAGGAATATCAAAAATGTTTCCAATCTTATAAGTAAGTGTCATAGTTAATTTATCTCCTATTCTTTTTTAATTTATTTTATATTAGCCACAATATGAGCCAATAATAGATGCAATATGTCGTGCAAAATCAAACCCCTCAGGGAAATAATCTTTTAATTCATCTGTTATTTCTTCAATATACTCTCTATCATTTTTATATACCGCTCTTGTTAATCTATGAAATCTACGCAAAGGAGTATATACAAAATAATTGTCTAAATATTCCATACAATCCCTTGTGCGGCAAATATATGATATTTCATAACTTCCGTCAGGTGCCTCAGCAATTAAAGAATCTCCAATAAAAGAAACAATATCATCTGCTGAAAGGTCTTCATATTTTTCTATACCGAATTCATTTTTAAGGGCGTCTTTATTAAAGTCATAAAATGTTTTAAGAACCTCTTTGTTAAAAATGAAACCGTAGTCAACAAATCCATAATTACACATCATAATTAGTTATCCTCCTCATCACACTGTTCAATGACAAATCTGTTTGTATAATCTTCATTATCTTTGTCTGCATAAACAAGAACTTCAAATTTGTTCTCATTTACTACATTAGGTATATCTGAATTAGGATTATCTTCATAGTGATACTTTTCTCTAACCACTGCCAAATCCTGTACCCAAATATCACCCTTTTCGATACCGATATAAATTTCGTTATATTTATTATCGATACCTCTTTCTGCAACGAGTTTTGCAAACCCCAAATCAATGACAATTCTGTTGTTTTCCATATGTTTTTATTTCCTTTCCTCTTTTGTGATTTCATTATATCACATTTCAATTATTTTGTCAATAGTGATTTTGCAATTTCTAAAAAGTTTTCAAAAAATTCTGCAAGAGACATTTTAGAAAAATCAATATCGCAAGGAATTGTATTTATATCCATTCCATTTATAGAATAGACAAATTCAAATCCATTTCTCTGTCTGATATAAATATCTTCATTTGAATTTCCTTTATTTTCCGCTATCAATTTCTTTGCCTGCTCAGGAAGAGTATTATAATAAAAATAGACTGTTCCTTTATAAATTGTTTCAACATTTCCCTTGACAATCAAAGAAATATCAATTATATTATTTTCATTTTTATATTTTAATTTTGCAACCTTTGTGCCATCGGTAAATCTTAAGCTATTAGAATATTTAGAAAGATTTCCATCACAGGTGAAACTAATCTGTTCTTTACTCATTTTCTAATTCTCCTCCTTTTTATTTTAAGTGGTTTAATTTTAACTTTTGCCGATAGAATGATATAATCCATACAAAATTTCCTTTCGATTTCTGTTATCATTATATCATTTTGCACCGCAAATGTCAATAATGAAAATATATATTTTTTTCAAAATTTTTTTGTGGCTGAAGGTTTAGCATTATACCACTTTTTTGTTGTTTTGTCAATAGTGAAAATGAAAAAAGTCAAAAAAATCACCTCACAAATATGTGAGGTGAAAAATATATTATTTAGCTTATTTGTTTTGCGTACTGATTTTCACTTGCAAGATAAATTCCTAAAATATTATCAAAATGGGATATTTGATGAGGTATAAATCTGCCAAACTTAATTATAATATTAGAATATTTATTTAATATTTCTATTTTATCTTTAAGCTCAGATTCTGTATAGCCAGAATAAATAATGATTTCATCATCGCAAATTTTACGAAATTTTTTTATAAAATCAATAATATCATTAAAAGAATCAAAGGGTTCCATTCCACCAAAAATAATTGACTGAGTAATAGGATTATTTATATATTTATTTATTATTATATTTGGATCAATATCTATTGTGGGTTGAGCTATTAAAGATCTATTTTGACAACATTTTTCACCACAGTCTTCTTCACACTTAAAAGAGCAGTATGGTGTTAATATGAATAATGATGCCTTTTTATAATTACAAAAATCTTCCCAAACTATATTTTTTACTTTCATTATATTCCTTTTTAAGATATTAAAGTAACAGCTGTTATTTTTATTGATAACAGCTGTTATTTCTTATATTATTTCATTATGGTTAAGCACATTGTACCATTTACGTAAATTAAATTCTTTTTTTCGAATTTTTTGATAAGACGATACAGGTGTATAGAATCCCACCACTCTTGCAAATTGATCTACTATTTTACCACCACAGGTGGGGCATTCTGTTGTTCCAATACTTGCATGTTTATGTTCACAGACATTTATTTTTGTAGTGAATGCAAAATAAATTACCCCCATAGCAGCAACATAATTTAACATATCCCAAGCACTATCTGTATTTGGGAATCTATTTTCAACATCAATGTGAGCTATGCAACCACCACCACATTTTTCATCAAAAAGATGTCCTAAACGGCACTTTTCTTGAATTGTACACTTTTCCATAAGTGGAATCCACTGATTTGAATAAATAAAATATTTATCTTGATCGAATAATAGGTTATCAGCTGTGCACATAACACCTGCACAATTTTCTGCCGGAATCATTTCAACATTAAATGAAAAATCACATTCAAAATTATCTTTAACTTCATTTATAGTATTAAGAATTTCTGTTGCAAACTTAACTGCTTCCTCAGAATAAGATTTAAATCCGAATTCATCTGTATCAATAAGTCCAAATAAATCCATAACCTCATACATTCCGATTCCACCAATTGTACAAAACTGTTTATCAAATTCTACTGCACCATCTTGATAATTAGGAAGCAGTCCTTTTTCAATATTTCTCTTGATAATGTGTCTCATACTTGTGAGGGCTTTGCAATCAAGAAGAACTCTGTCTTTAAGAATTTTCAAATATGTTTGCTTTGCCCTTTCTTTATTAACAGCTGTGGGATTTGGGTTCTTTGCATACCCTAATGCTTCATAAGCAATTCTACACAGGTTAATTGTACTTACACGACAACTTCCTACAGATAATGCTGTTCCGCCAATAGAATTTATAAAAGAGTTTAACTTGTTTGTATCACTTAATAAGCGACAGTTATGGGTAATCACACCATTCCCAAGCATAAATTCCTCAGGAACATTTTCAGATACTACTTCAAGACAATAACTTCCACCAAGATTGTTGCCCTTAATCTTTTCAATGGATTTTATTTTTATCCACATATACTCGTCATCCAATATATATGAATCTTTTCTTTTGGTTCTTCCTTTCGGAGTAAACCATCGAATTGTATAGCAAGAGTTGGTGCCTAATCTACCATCCCTGTTATCTTTATATATTTTTGTGACTAAACCTAAACTACTAAAAAGAACAATTAAACTATCTTTGAGTTTTTCACTTGATGTATAAAGTCTATTACAATTCTCACTACTCTTATTACCATCAGTTGTATATAGTCCTTCGATAATACCTTTTCTAAATTCTGTGGAACAGTTAAGCACACTTAAATCCAGCTCTTTATTTAAAGCATTATCTCCAATGACAAATTGTGAAATAAGTCCTCTTAAATATGAAGAGTTTATGTTGACATTTAAACACAAACTTTTTCCTGTTAATTGACTAGTACAATTTGTATAATTAAACTTAGCACCAAAATGTTTTGAGCAGTACGATTTCAAAAATTCTATATCTTCTTTATTAGTGTCACAGTGTAAACTGAAAGTTATTTCGGTTGAATTTCTGTAGCTGCCATCACCTAAAAACATTCCAACCAATTTACCTTCTTCAAAAGTTAAATAATCATTGGATTCATATGCTTTTGTTGAATAAGGAAGATAATCATTTGTTGTTAATTTACTTGTTTTTAAATATTCTTTTCCGTATACTTTGTTTAAATGATTTGCTGTTGTTTTAAGCGTTGCCCCATTAGTTAGTGTAATGAGATATTCGGCTTTCTCCTCAAATTTATTTATTTTACATTCGATTAAGTTTCCATTAGCTAATACCTTTATAGGTTCGTTAGCATGATTTCTTAACCTGTTAAAATAAACCTCTTTTATGGGAGATAAACTAAATTTATTATAGTAATCACTCCAATATAAAATTTTAGTATCTCCACTCAAAGGGCAATTACTTAAAACCCCTACATTATCGGAAACAAAAAAGTTGGAATCATCCCATTTGGTATTATGATCAGAACACCAACGAGCAAAATCTTTATCAACAAAAATATCCCAATTTTTTGTTCTTATCATTTCTTGCAATTGGTCTTCCGTTAAATCATTTCTTCTTAAAAGTGAATATGTTAAAACAGGATAAGTAAACATACTTTCTTTTTCTCTTATTTCTGAAACAACTTCCATAAATACTTTTTGGCAATCTATTATCTCTTCTATTTGATCAATTGCAAATGTTCCATCAGGAAATTCTACTCCACCAAATAAAGCCTCAAGATAATTTCTATCAAAAATACTAACATTAGTAAATGCGCTTTGGTCAATTCGTAAAAATGGCTGATTTAATCTATATATAAATTTTTGAAAGGACTGTCTAAGATAATAATCTGGATTTTTTATATAATAATCATTTGCAACATCATTTTTCCAAAAATAATATGCCCAAATAACAACATTTGGAAGTCCTACGGCGCCAGATTGTCTATTAGATAAAAATGAAACAAATTCAATTACATCATCTATATAAGTTGTTAAATGTTTAGGAGGTTGATTATTATATCCATTAAGGAAAAATAAACCTTTGGTGGCCAATTTAGTTAAATCATTTGCCCAGCAGTAAGGATAGTAGGATGCCGACGTAGAATCATTCAAATAAAATCCCTTACTAAATTCTTGCTCTAACCACTCCTTAGCAGTTTTCAATCCCCATCTCTTTTTTATTTCAAGAAATATTTTATTGAGAGCAAATAATTTATCGGAAGGTTTGCCCTTTTCCGTCATAAAACTTCTAATGTCTCTATGATTTGCATTTGCATTTGGATCAATCGAAGCATCTGCAAGAGTGTTTTTACCTACAAAATTTGAAAGAAATGCTGAATAATCTAATTGTGAGGGATGTACTCCATTAATATATTCAAAATCTTCCCCATATTTTTCTTTAAATTGATTTAATGCTCTCTCAAAATCTTTATTTAACTGAATTTGAATGTCCATATTTTACTCCTGTGAATTTACCCAATTTATTGAATCTTTGAAATTATATAATTTTCCTTCTATTTCCAGTGCCGGTGCAGAAGATAAACCTTTAGATGTCATAACATCTACATCAGTAATGGTTTCAAAAGGAATATTTTTTTCTTTTAATTTTTTTTCTAAGACAACACATTTCGGACAATGAGTTGAATAAAAAGTTATTTTGTCCATAATTAAATTTCCTCTTATTTTTTAATATTTTTTAACCTGTCGGTGCTTATACATAACTAGATATATTAATATAAATAAAATAAATATTATTAACAAAATCGTAATAATCGCATATTT
>ERZ808286.84-NODE-84-length-75206-cov-4.756264_pt1 | contig 75206 bp, 84 predicted proteins | sample MGYA00521276_ERZ808286 | MGnify/ENA primary metagenome ERZ808286 (study PRJEB31516, sample SAMN03275607) | gut metagenome | biome: mammalia-associated habitat; material: feces | host: Papio cynocephalus | place: Kenya | collected 2012-08-01 ... | reverse complement strand
AATAATTATATAATTTAAGATTATTATAATTAAATATATTTTCATTATTAAGTGCTGGCGAGTTTGAGATAGTGGTTTGTAGTTCAAAGAATATAATAACACATTCTCTGTTAAATTGCAAGACTATAATTGATTACAAAAATATTACAAATTAAAATAAGACCTTGACTTTCCCTGTTAAATTTGATAAAATACTTAAAAGAAAGGAGGTCTGCATATGAGTAAGTGTCATCGTTGTGATGCTACTTGCAAGTATTTTCCAGCAGAGGCTAGTAAGATTTTAGATGAATATTTTGACGCTTATGGTGTCAAACATAGAGAGTCTATTTTTTCATGCTGGTATGACGCTCACAGAATCGTGAGATACGAGGATTGTCCGAATTATAAGCCTAGAGAAAAGTGAGGTATAAAGTTTGGCAAAAATCGACCTATTTTACACGTTAAAACTCAATACGTCTGATATTTATGAGCAGATTGCAAAGAATGGATGTGTTGAAACAGACTTTAAGACTGCTAAGAACGCTGGTTGGGTTGTTGCTCTTGGCGATAACCAACTGCTAAGATTTATTCGTCAGATTAAGGATAAGCCTTTTGACAAAGAAAAGGTTCAGACTCTTTATGACAGACGCAATATTCTAAAGCAGGATAAAAGCTCTAAGAAAAACGCAAGAGAGATTACAAAGATTCAGAATGAAATCAATGAGTTGCTATTCGTTCCTGACCTTGTAACAGTAAGAACTGATACTACACAGAAGGATTATAAACAGCTATGCAAGACCGGATTTACTGTTAAATTTAAGGTGAACGAAACAGAGTATATCACGAGCTATAAGCGTTTATGTGCTGGTGCTGGTCAGCTAAGAAAGAACTCTGCTAACTTTGTGAACGCTGAAATCTATGACCAGTTGCTTAATATTATGCTTTGTGGTTTGGATGCAAAAAGTATTGGTAAAATCAATCTTGCTAAATTTGGAGCATATCTTGCTCTATCTACTTCCGCTACTAGAGTTGTTAAAACACCGAGAATATGTGTTATTGATGACTATGAATATCCACTAAAAGACCAAACTGTTGACTGGATTTTCAAGAATGAAAAAGGCGAAGATGATATCAGAACCGAAAAGATTGATTTTACAATGAATGCTTTTGATGGTGCTGGTATGGTTTGCCCTGAAATGGCGATGCAATGGCAACAAGATTTGGAACTTGATTATCTTCCTTCTAGCTTCATCGTAAGAGCTGCGTGGTTTAAAGGACTTTGTTCAATCTGCGATTTTAGACGTTTTGCTCATGAGGTGGCTCACAAGGATACAATTACTGATATTTATGGTGTAACTTATAATATTGACGAGATTGATGTTATAGCTGGTTCATCAATGTTCAAACTCCATAAGTGCTATCCCAATTTTCAAGTCTACCAAAGCTACTTTAAACGTTATGGTCATGTATTTGGTGTAGCAAGAGTACCAAAGAAGGCCTCAAATCAATTAAGTACTCTTAATTATCAATACATTCAGAGCAATGACTTTACGGAAGAATCAATTAAAGAACTTGCGAATCCTACTATTGATTGGCTCCAAAAAGTAATGTCATGCGACCCGCTTTACGCTTCTCTTATGATGATTGGTTGTCATGAGAAAGATACGTTAGAACAAACAGAAAATAGTCTTGAATCCCCTATAGCAAAATGTCTGTTATATAATACGGACATACTAAACGATAGTTACGCCAAGAGTAAGGTAATGCGTTTGGTTCGTAAAAAGATAGACCAAGCAAAGATTGGCAAAATCTATGTTGAGGGTTCCTATGATTTTCTAATCCCAGACTTGTATGCTATGTGTGAACACGCATTCGGTATGGAAGTTCATGGGTTACTTCCTCCTAAATGTATGTACTCAAAGCGCTGGGTAGACAAGGGTGCTAAGATTGTAAGCACACAACGCAGTCCTCTAGTTGCTCCTGCTGAGAACCAATTGCTTAATATTTATTCTGATGATAAATGTAAAGATTGGTTCAGATATTTGGAGTGGGGAAATGTATATAGCATCTGGGATTTAACTATAATCTCTCAATCTGACGCGGATAAACTCGATTGTCCGAGAATGCAGTAATGTATTTGTGGAATGTTGTGAACCTAGAAATCTAGGGTGTCTAGTGTAGCTAGGCTAACGGTAGAGGTCTGTAAAATGAAGATACCGTGCCAAGGTTCTTGTTAAATTTAAGAATAAGGTGTAACGACTAAGTTTCGTATTTATGCGATAATAGATTTAATGTGAAATTCATTATTTCGTAGTGCAACAGTTCTCGTAAATGAGAATTAGAGATAGTCTACTCCGTTTTAAATATGGCGAAAGCCACGGTGTAAAGGTTCGACGGTGATATTTCGCTCACTTCTGACAATGAATATTTAGTAAATGCAATTAATCCAGATTTGCCAATTATCACCTATGAAAAACAGAAAATTAAATCTCAAAAAATTAATTTTGACAATTTAGGCTCCTTTGACGTTAAAAGCTTTGATAGCCCAATCGGAGGCATCACGAACTTAGCGAGTAATCTTTATGCAATGAAAGATTTGTTCTCTAAAGATTCTAAAGAGTATATTGAAATTGAAAAACGTATTAGGATGCTTCGTTTTTATCAAGGCCAAGCTATTATTTTATCGGTAGCATTTTGAAGTAATTCAATCTAAAGAAACAGGTGAACCTGTAAATACAGGGTGTCAGACAGTGTCTGGCTAACAGGGAATACTATAATGATTGTATAAAATTATAATGTTAGGAGGTGTGTAATATGGAATTTGTTGGAAGAAATCTATTCTATCGTTTATGCGGTATATATTGTATCACTTGTAAAGAAACAAATAAAAAATATATTGGTGCTACAACAGATAAGTTTTGCACTCGTTATATACTACATGAAAGTATGTTGAGGCGCGGGAAACATAATAAGATTATTCAAAAAGATTTTGATTTCTACGGTGAAGACTCTTTTTGTTTTGAAGTGTTGGAAGTAATCGACAAAAACGAAAGAGAGAAAATTGCTAATAGAGAAGAATACTATATTCAAAAATACGACTCTCAAAACAATGGATACAATTGTACAAGCGGTGGCGATGGAGCATTAAGGTTTGATGAGGAAACAAGAAGGTCTATTGCAGAAAAGAATCGCGTATATATGACTGGTAAGAAAATGCCAGAAGAGCACAAAAAGAAACTGACAGAACTAAATAAGAATCGTCCTAGAACGCAAAAAGAAAAAGACCATCTTTCTGATTTTTCTACGGAGAGAAGAGCAACCTCGCTGTTTTAACAGAAGAGCAAGTTAAGCAAATAGAAACAATGCTTATTAATGGAGTGTCAAGAAAAGGAATCTCAGAGATTTTTGGAGTAACAGAGGGTTGTATTAAAGACATACAATATAGTCATCGTTGGAAGAAAACAGAAGTTGATGGTTGGAGAGAATACCAAAGTACACTGCCACACCCTCATGTTATTACAGAAGAACAAGAGAAAGAAATAGCAGAAAAACTCGCAAATGGTGAAACAAGATGGCATATTCATAACCAATATCACGTTTCTTATGATAAGATGAGGAATATAGCTAAAAAGTACGGCATTTAATTTTATACAATCAATGTTAATCCTGTGCCAAGTCCAGAAATGGAAAGGTTAAGAGACTATCCCGAAAGGGAGTACATTTGTAGTGAGATTCTATAGATGGAAGTGCCTGAGTTCTGCGAAAGCAGAAAATGATATAGTCCAGCCCCTAGCATATAAGCTATTAAATATCGGGAAACCGAGGGTATGAGCACGACCACGCTAAAGGAGCCGTGTATACTCCACCCAACAAATATTGGTCACATCGTCAGAAGTATATTCCAATCACCGACGATATGACCGATGAGCAAAAGCAAGAAGTTCAAAAGCAAAACGAAGAAATTAAATTTAACAATAGCATTTGTTGTGATAAGAAAACTTACTTCTTCGGTTATGTCTATCCAAAAGAAATGGCAAGGCTCAAGCATTACAAGAAGAACCAGCGTGAGCTATGCTATCGAGTCTTTGGTTGTAAATTAAAAGACCTACAACAAAAACAGGATAAAACAGCAGAAGAGAAACAATTTCTTCGTAACTATTATAAGTATATGCCTTTATTCAATTCTAATTGTACAATGAATATCCTTGCTAAATACGTTGAGGACTATGAATTTAAGGAAAATAAGTCTAGTAGATATTTTGATTATTCCTGTTTGATGTCTAACAAGGATAGAGAATTTAAAAAGAGCATCTGTGAAAAGATTGCGAAAGTTATTCATGATTTTCAAAGTAGATATCCCGCTCTATTAAAGAAAGTTGGTCACGATAGAGATTGGGGTGTTGGAGATACCGACACCCTTGGCTCTGAAAGAGAACTTTACTTTGATGGATTTTTCGATTATTACAAGAATCAGCTAATGAATATTCTATCCAATGAGGAAGAGCTTGTAGATTATATCGTATATACTTATTATGAATATTGCAAGTCTGCTGATAAGACTCTTCTTTGGGAACTGTATTCAGATGTTGTTCTAAATAATGTCAAGAATAATTCAGACCATTATTATAAGATTGTAGAATCCGAAGACGGTCAAGAGTTCTTTGGTAAAAAGTTCATTCTACAGGAGGTGGCTAAATGATTTTTAATGAATATGAGAGAGCCGCTGAACTAGATGAAAAGCAAAGACTCTCTACGGACATTATGACAGATGGTATTCTTCTTGCTAGGTTTTATAAAACAAACGGCCTCACAAAGGAAGAGACAAAAGAAAAAATTGAGAAAATTATAAACGCTCTTCCTAACTGTTTTATTCCTAAATTTAAGGAAAATTCCGTTAGAGATATCATGGCTGGTTTTGATTCGTTTGAATTGATGAATAACGAGCCTGTATATTTCTATAAAGAAGAAATGGATACAATAGAGTCTTTGGCAAATAAGACGGCAAGAAAAGTTATGTTTGCTCTTCTTTATATTCGGAAGTCTTCCGGCGAAAATATGTTTGAAGCAGAGAATAAAGATATCAATAGACTTTGTGCAAAGAGAATCAATCAAGATAGTATTCGTAGAGCATTCTTTGAATTAAACAAACTTGGATTCACAAAGTATTCAAACTTTAAAGGAGAAAACAAAATTGAGATTATTCATCCTGCTTTAAATTGTTCCTATACTTCTGAGCCAGTTATCACAATTCATGATAAGCATAATATAATCAATTATTACTTAAATTATATCGGTGCTGGTAAGTTTGCTTTCTGTAAAAATTGTGGTAGGCTGGTTCCGGTTACATCTTTTAATGTTGATTATTGCGAGAAGTGCGCAAAAGAAATCGAACTTAGAAAACATAGAGAACGCCAGAAAAAATACGATAAAAACAAAACCTGACGGTAAGAATTTTCAAAAAACCTAGGAATGAAGCCACTTTTCAGACCTCTTGTACAATTCCTATAAATGAATAGGGAGATTAAGAAAATTCCTATTTGCAGACCAGTATTTCGCTGGTCTGTTTTTATTTTTGAGCAAGCGGAATTAAACAGCCGCCCAAGGATTAAAAGGGAAAAGAATGATTAAGATTTCGCGTTCTGATATGGATGCACTACGCAAGGTTGGTCTAATTAAGGAAGGTCATGACCGTAATTATACTGTCACTAATCGTAAGAAGCATAGTTCCCAAAAGGATTACTATGTTGTAGAAGACCGTAAGATTCTTGCATTTCTGAATCGTAAGAAAGAGTATTAAAATAGTTGGAGGTAACAACATGAATTATAGAACTCCAACACGCAACGACGGAGAAACAATGGAGCCACAGATTCTATTGACTGGTAACAACTCCATCAAAAAAAATCTAGCAATCTATCAGCGTAAGATTCTGATTAATCAAGAGATTACAAATGAATCTGTTACAGAAGCTATCTATTATCTATATACACTTATGGATTTAGACAAAGAAGAGGGCAAGGATGAAAACCCTGAGCCTATTGATATTCTTCTAAATACTCCGGGTGGTTCTGTATGGGATGGCTTAATTCTTGTATCTTTGATTGAACAAATGAAAGACATGGGTTACACCATTAATACTACCGCTATTGGTACTGCTGCTAGTATGGGTTTTATTATCTTTATTACTGGTTCTAATCGCCACTCTTATCGTCATGCACAGTTTATGCTACACGATATTTCTACGATGATGGGTGGTAAAGTAAAAGACCTAGAAGAGTCTATGGAAGACCTAAAGAAGTGTCAGAAACAAGTATTTGATATTATTAAGAAATACACTCATGTTCCCGACGAAAAGCTAAAGGAGTGGACAGACCACAAACGTGATATGTTCTTTTATCCTGATGAAGCTGTTGAATTGGGAATCGTTGATAAAGTGCTATAATCTGAGTAGAGTTAAACGGCTACTCATTGAATTGAAAGGGATAAAGTGTTGAAGGATACCACTCAGAATATTGAAAAAACTGAAACCATTACTCTGGAAGATATGAGTAAGGAACAGCTAATTGACCTTATTTATCAGATGGCTGATGACAGCGAAGACGATGAATGTGATTGTGACAATTGTCATTGTTATGATGATGGTGACGATATCGGTGATATCGTAGACCCTGTTATTGGATTTAACCTAGAAAATGTTATTGATTCTGAATTTGACGCAGAAGAATTTAACAAGGGTGTTAAGTCTATGAGCTTTGTCGCTGGTCAGCTAATGGCACTACAGAATGCCGGTATTAAGGCTCAGAATGCTCTTGAATATCTACACGCTACTCATTCTCAGGATAGCGACTGTGAATGCGCAAAGCACGTTGCAGAGCTACAGGCTGCTGTCAATGAAAAGGCTGAGAAGAAAAATCTAATTGAGTCTAAAAAGAATATAGCTTAATTGCTATATTTTAAATTTATAATTATATAAGCGGCTATAAGCCGCAGGAATTAAAAGGAGTAAAATATTATGACTAGTTCTTCTATTATTAAGATGATTGCTGACAAGACCGATTATACCCAGAAAGACATTAAGGCTTTCTTAGCCGCTGCTGAACCTGTTCTGCTAGAGGCTCTACTGGCTGGCGAATCCTTTAAGATTATGGATGTCACTGTTTCTCTGGCTGATGTTGCAGAGCGTACCGCTCGTAACCTACAGACCAAGGAGCTTATGACCGTTCCTGCTCACAAGAAGGTTGCCTTTAAGCCCTCTAAGGCTCTAAAGGATGCAGTGAAGTAATCAGACCAAAGATTGATATATTGGTGATTCTCCACCATTAAGTGAGAGGCTGTATAAATCTGGTAAACCACTACCAATAAGTGTGGAATCAAAAAAGCGGCAACTCTGCCGTACAAACTATTTCTTAAATTATGTGCGGGTGCAACGCTTAGAATATTGCACACTTGTATGTATTCTGCCGGATACTGACTGGACATGGTTTGTTAAATTGAGTATCGCTGGCATACCGATTAAAGTATGCCTTATATAGCCCGGGTGACAGTGCTGTTGTACTGGCGAGCGTCATAAGCTCAGGCGGCATAGTTAGATTCTATGACCCGGAACCACCAACAGAGGGATAGGACTCTCTGTTAAATTTGTATTGAAAGGTTAGGAACTTAATCATGATTAAATTTTATTCAGATGTGTGTCACAAGTCTTTTGACTCTCAGGAAGAGGCCGAAGCAGCCGAAAAGGCTTTAGCTACCAAGAATGACGAAGAAGCCAAGAAAAAGGCTGAACGTAAGGCCGATGCTGATAAGGTTCAAGCGGCTTATGATAAGGTTGTTGATGACTGCAAAGAGTATAACAAACTTGTAAACGAGTTTGTTAAGAAGTACGGTTCGTATCATAAGACCATTAATACTCCTGTTAAATTTGGAGACATTTTTGATTCTTTTTGGGACGTACTATCTTTACTGTGAAAATAAAAAACTAAATTTTAGAAGGAGGCTAAACGATGTCAGAAAAAGTCGAACTGTTTCACTTTGATGATATTGCTAGTGAATATCATGGTGAATCTCTCTATTGCGGGCTAAGTTCTTCACTAAGCCTCCAAGTTGATAAGGATTGTACAATTACTGTATATGGACAAATAAATCCTCGTTCTGGCGAGTTCTTTCAGCTACAAGTGTTGAATGAAAAGACCATGAAGACTTCTGCAAATATTACAGAAGCCGGTAATTATTTTGTTCATATTGCAGGGTGTTATAATGTTAAATTTGAAGTTGAAAATGCTATTGGTGTAAATGTGGGTGGTGTATTTGGTAAATATCACTACCCGTCTGCGGAAGTAGATTTAGACGATTATGCTTCTATTGAATATGTGGATAGTAAACTTGGGGCTGCAACTGATGAAGAATTTAAGGAAATGCTTATGGAAGCGTTCGATGCTATCCCGGGGAGTGTTGAAGATTCTGATATTGTAAGTATAATGTCTCAGTATATGAAAAAGAGTGTATATGACAAAAATGATGATGGGGTTGTAGACACTTCTGAAAGTTTGCCAGATGGTTCAACAGAAACAATTGCCGGTTTAGCTAATGATGCAATTAATGAAAAGTTTAGTCAGGGATTGACCATTGGCGATTTAATTGGTCAGTAATTTAATATTTGTAAATTATGCGATAAATATTTAAGACCAGAGGATAGAGATATTAAGCTGCTATCGCCCCTTGTTAGGAGATATGGGTTCTTTGGCTTGCCCATCTGGTCTTTATTATTTATAATTACAGAACTGCGTTGACTGAAATCAATGAAAACGAAAAGATTATTATTTCTTTGTTGCAAGAAATTGCAGAAGATGACAAGCATTGGCTTTATCTTGTCGGTAAATAAATCTAAGCTAAATTGATGTGTGACAGCTCTGACACATCATTAAAATAAAAATTGGCTGAGTGATGATATCACGGGAATAAAAGGGGTTAAATATTGTAGAAAGTAGTGGATAACAATGGATATACTACAAATTATCATTAATGTTTGCTCTACTTTTGGCGTATCTGGACTCCTTTTATTTTTTGTGAAAAGACACTATGAAAAGAAGGACGAAGTGTTAAAGGAAGGCAAACAGGAGCGAAAAGAAATCAAGGATGTAATTGATAAGATTGCCAAGCAAAACGAAGAACAGTACGAAATGATTGCATCTCAGAATGATAAAATAAATTCTCTTTCTGATGATGTAAAGGCTTTAAGAGAGCAAGAAAACCAAAACTCTCAAGCCGATAGGGATATGCTCCGAGATGCTATGCTTAGAACTTATCACAACTGTTATGAGGTTAAGGGTTGGATTTCTGTTAATGATTTAGAGAGCTTTCAGCATATGTTTGAAAGTTATACGGCGTTACATGGAAATGGAATGATTCCATCTGTTCGTGAAAAAATCATGAGTCTTCCAACTGTTCCACCTGACAATAAATCTTAAACATTTGTTAAATTATATAGTGTGGTTGGCACTTAAAATCGGGCTGTCATACATACCGCATCCAATGTTCGGGGAATAAGCTTGGAATTTAGAATTCGGACGTATGGGCCGGAGGTCGTACCGACGACGATAAAACCAATCATTAGAAAACTGGCATAATACTGCGGTATTATACAGGATTCTTAAAACCAATTGTGGTTTGCATAGCCGTATGTGGATACGAGGCGTTAGTGGACTCTAGTGGCCGCTCTATTTAGATAAGTATTCAGTCATGTGGCTATGTGAGCCTATTTTACCGCTGACCAATATGCGGTATATAAATGATTGGGTTGAAAATGTTTGTCGCTTATTGGCCTTGCGACTAATAAATGGTCAAAGATACCGCTACCAGCTAGACGGGGTAAATAAGGGCTGGCTCAAAATAAGATAACTTGTAGAGCGCAAGTATAAAGAAAGCTCACCGAGAAGATTTGGTTGTGGGACGCAACCAAGTAAAAATAAAGAAAAGTTATTGCTATGGCAACTACTCATGAGCAGGAATGTTTGTGAGTAGTAACGACAGCAATAGTTGTCGAAAAGGGATTAAAAGGGATTATTTGGAGTGAAAGGAGTATCTATGGAAGATAGTCTACTTAAACGTAAGGACGAAACTGATAAGGAATATGGCTTGCGTCTGGCTATGAATAAAGATGTTTATGACATTAGCTGGACGAAGATTTGCGACCTTATGTTTGAAGCTACTGGCGTTAGAAAAGACGAAAGTGCTTACCGTAAATATTATATGGCATTCCTTGACGGAATGGATTATCAGAAAAATAAAGACCCGTCCGAACAAATGGACGAGCTAATGGATAAAGAGCTTGATGTTAAATTAGAAACTGTCAAGATGCGTGATTATAGAACAGCACTTAACCGTGATGTTAATAAGATTGCTCGTTTTGATATGCTAAAACAGGACATTTCTGATTACGTTATCAAAAATCATTTGGAATTTAAAGACCACAATAAAAGTAACTTTTCATCAACTGAGAAGAGTGCTATTTTGTGTCTATCTGATTTCCATTATGGCATGGTGACTGACAGCTATCTTAATAAATACAATCCTGAAATCTTCCATGAGCGTATGACTAAACTTTTTGATGCAGTTGTCAAGAAGATTTATTCTGAGAAAATTGGCACTTTGTATATTGTCAATTTAAATGATGCTATCTCTGGATATATCCATAATACTATTCGGATTGAGAATCGTAAAAATGTTATTGAACAGGTAATGGAAGTTTCTAATGCTTTGGCAGAGTTCCTAAATGGACTTGCACAGCATTGCAATATTGAGTATTACTCTGTTATTGATAATCACTCTCGTTGCATGGCTAATAAGCATGATAGTCTACAAAATGAGAACTTCTCTCTGCTTGTTGACTGGTATCTAAAAGCCGCTTTGCATTATGTTCATAATGTTCATATTAACGAGAATGAATTTGATAATGATATTCTAACATTTAGTATTTACAATTGGAATTATCTTGGTACTCATGGCGATAAAGATAGTATTCATGACGTAGTTCAGAATATGACGCTTCTGACTCATAAGTTCTACGATGCAATGTTTATTGCCCACAAACATCATGTGGAATCCAAAGAAGTTGATGGGACTATGGTCTTTATGAATGGTTCTCTTTGTGGTACAGATAATTATGCCAAGTCTTTGCGCATTACTTCCCATCCTTCTCAGACTATGTATATTGTCACTCCTGATAATCCTTTTGAGTCTATAAATATTATTCGGCTGGGTTAAAGGTGGTGTTTACATGGCTATTGTTAAGAAGGGCAAAGCAGTCGGAGAAGAACCTAAAAAGAAGCTGATTTGTATTAGTTGTGGCTGTGGAGTTCAAAATAACTTTAATGCCACAAAAGACGAATACCATAAGTTCTTTAATAAGATACCATATTGTAAGGATTGTGTCAAGTCTATTTACAAAGGATATTTGGTAAAATACAACGGAAATACAAATCTTGCTATATATTTTACTTGTAGAAAAATTGACATTCCATATATTCACCAAGCGTATTTAGCTGCCCTAAAAGAGTCTCAAAATGAAAACTCTGTATTGAATGGAGAAGAGAATCTATTACCTATTTATCTAAAGAATCTTGCATTTGCAGATAAGAATGGTTGGGGTTCAAGCTTCGATGATTCTCAAGGAGAAAACAATATCGAAGGCCTAAGCAACTATGATGTTTATACTAAAATTAAGCGTCCTAAGAAAGTTACTGGCGAACTTGGTGATGATGATGATTATGAGGATATTGAATTTAGTACAGCATATCTACAAAGTATGTGGGGCAGATACGATAATGATGACCTAGCATATCTTCAAAATGAATATATGGATTGGGAATCTAAACTAGGTCAAATTGACACAAAAGATATTGATATCATTGTTAGACAGATTTGTTATCAGACTCTTGATATTAACAAGGCTCGTGAAAATGGCGAAGATGTCACAAAGAAGCTGAATGCTCTGACTTCACTTATGAATAACGGTGGCTTGCTTGAAAAGCAGAATAAAGCCGTTCAAAATTCTAAAGTCGTTGGTCAACGCATTGAAGATATTGAAACCTTTAGACCTGTTAAAAAGGTTGACCCTGAATTAGCTGATGTTGATAGTAACCAAATGCTATTTGATGCTTTTGTTGGCTGTACAGCAAGAGCTTTGGGTAAGAATAATAAATATGTCGAAAGATTTGAGAAAGAATTTGAACCTTATAGTATTGATATAATTGAAAATGGCAAGGCTCAACTTCTTGGAACGGAGGGCGATGAAGAATGTCAGAATCAGACAAAATCGTTATCCGAAGATTAAAAAAGAAACGTGCTACGCTTCAAGAACAATACAATGAAAACTTTGAAGTGTGGGTTGGATATTGGAGGGCAAACCCTCAAAGATTTATAACTGAGTATTTAGGTCTTCCACTATATGATTTTCAAAAAGTTTTAATTTGGGAGATGAATAACACGGCAAACTATATATTTATAGGAAGCCGTGGAATTGCTGGTATATATAGTTAAATGTATTAAAGGGGTATTAGATGTATAAAGATTCTTTTAATGAAGATTATTTTGAAAATATCGACTCTGAGCATAAAGCCTATTGGCTTGGATTTTTAATGGCAGATGGTTGTATTCTGGACGAAATTTTATCGGATGGGACAAGAAAGCCAAGAACCATTCAGTTAAATGTATCTTTATGCGATGTTGAAATAGTAAAGAATTTCATTAAAGATATTGAGCTAAACAAACAGATTAAGTATAGCTCTAAAACATCAATACATAATGAAAAACTAGAGTATTGTAAGATTACTGCTGGTTCTTCTAAGATGTGCAATGATTTAATCTATCATGGTTGTACTCCTAGAAAGAGCTTGACTCTAAAATTCCCAACCACAATTCCAGATAATATGATTCGTCATTTTATTAGAGGATATTTTGATGGAGACGGAAGCGTGTGGTATTCTGAAAGAATGCAACTTAAGAAGGGTAGAAACAAACCAACACTTCAAAAGAATTTTAGAGGTGCATTCCAAGGAACTGTTGACTTTCTAACAGTATTAAAAAATACTCTTGAAAATAATGATATGAGTATCGGAAATATTAGAAAAGGTCACGGGAATGTTTTTACATTTGAATTTGGTGCAAGACAGACTATGATAAATTTTTATCATTATCTTTATGACGATGCTACTATCTACTTAGGAAGAAAATACCAAAAAATTATTGATACATTTAATTATTTAAACATGGCCTACTAATTGGCGACAGTTAGATAGAATTGGGCAAAATCGGTGAAGGTCTTGATTAAGAAAACACCGAGATAAGCAACTAGATTGCGAAAGGCTAGTTGACATTGTAACGCATAGAGATTGAATAAATATAATATCTCCAAGAGTGCCCGACAACTTATATAGTTGATAATATATGCTGAACTTGCAAGTGATTGCAAGAGTTAAAGGATAAAAACCTTTAAGATAACAAATTGAAATCTTCTCTCACATTAGACTTCTGTTGCCAAATGGCAATTCTCTATCCCGGTCTCAAGATTCTTGTAGTTTGTCCTGTTAAATCTCAGAGTAAACAATTCGTTAAAAAGATTTACGAATATATGCGAATGAGTAAAAACCTTGAGCAAGAAATTAAGGTTGATGAGATTAAAATTGGCGTTAATGAATGTCAAATCCCATTCAAAAACGGCTCTACAATCTTTACTGCAACTTACGGTGAAAATGCTTTGGGTATTCGCGCTCACATACTAATTGTTGACGAATTTGTTCGTACAGAAAAAGAAGTTATCACTCGTGTCTTTGACCCAATGCTTTCAGACTCAAGAAAGCCAAGATATCTTGATTTAACTCCTGCGCAAAGAGCAGAAGAATATAAACATGAAGAACTGAGAAAAGTTTATCTGTCTTCTATTAGACGAGCAGATGAATGGTCTTACAAAACTTTTGAAGACTATGTTGATTGGATGACAGATGGGAACAAAGACTATTGTGCGACTGTCATTAGTTATGTATTGGGCGTAAAGAACGGATTTATTAGTAAGAAAAAGGTTGAAGACACTTTTAAATCCAATCTTGAAAATATGAATATATTACAGGCTGAATACAATGGCATCCCTGAACGTGGTACTGGTAATTCTTATTTTACATATAAGATGATGGATAGAGTCAGAACTAATTCCAAGGCTTTCTGTTGTATGTCTGACGAAGAATATATTCAATATAAAGATTGTAGAGAAAAATATCCTTATTATCAAGAAAAGATGCCTAATGAGATTAGATTGTTGTGTATGGACGTGGCTGTTATTGAATCCAGTAAAAACGACAACACGGCATTTTTTATTATTAGATTAATTCCTGATAGTGGACGGTATACAATTATTGTACCATACGCAGATAGTATGCACGGTTTAAACTCAATTGCTCAAACTAAGAGAATGAAACAATTATTTTATGAGTTTGAATGCGATTATATGGTGCTTGATACACAAGGCGTGAAATGCTTGCGCCAATTATATAGTAATATATAATTAAGTATTGCGGAAAAATCTGGGAAACTGAAATGTTAATCAGAGTGGAAGTTATATAGTAATATATATAACACACGCAACGCATAGAGATTGAAACTATTTATAGAATATAATATCTCCAAGAGTCCGCAACTCCTAATTAAATTTAGGATGAAAAGATATGCTGAACTAATACAAATAATAAGTATTAGAATTTAGGGATAAAAAGCTCTAAAGGTAACAAATGAGGTATTTCTATTTTTGACTACGCCACAACGGAAACTTATGATGAAAACCGTGGTATCACTTACCCTGCATGGACGGTAGTTAATCCAGAAGATATTAAGATGGTCAACCGGACTATTGATAGAAATGCGGTTCCTGTAATTTATTCTGTTAAAACTCCTATTCAATTAAAGTCTGCTATGTTTAGTAATATGCGTGACTTAATCACTGATGGACGGGTTAATCTACTTGTTGATAGCCAAGAAGGTCTTGATTACATGATGAAAAATTATCAGTATTACAAGATTGAAGATGAGGATTTGAAGAAACGTCTTATGAATCCTTATGTACAAACCAATCGACTCGTTGATGAAGCAATTAGTTTGGAGCAAGTAGTTACTCAAGGTTATATTAATCTAAAGGAAAAAGCAGGAAACCGTAAAGACCGTGTTATGTCTTTGGCGTATGGTCTTTGGTATGCAAAATTGCTAGAAGACCAATACATCAACAAACAAGAAACTAACAGTCTATTGGACTGGACATTTTTTGGTTAAATTATTATTTTAGGAAAGCGAGGAAGGTGGTGAGTTAATATTCTAAAATCGTATAAAGTGGAATTATGTCCAACAGATGAGCAAGCCGAAAAAATTAGAAAGACAATCGGAACTTGTAGATTTGTTTATAATTTTTATTTGGCAAAAAATAAAGATGAATATGAAAAGACAGGAAGATTTATGTCTGGATTTGAGTTTAAGAAATGGTTAAACAACGAATATTTAAAAAACAATCCAGACATGATGTGGATTAAAGATGTTAGTACGATGTCTGTATCTCAAAGTGTTGCAAACGCTGATACCGCTTTTAAAAGATTTTTTAGTGGGACTTCAAGATACCCTAAGTTTAAAAAGAAAAGCAATTCTGATGTTAAAATGTATTTCGTAAGACATGGAGCAAATAGCTATATTAAATGCGAACGTCATAGAATCAAAATACCTACTCTTGGTTGGATTAGGTTAAAAGAGAAGGGTTATATTCCAACGAACCATAACACTCATATTATCAAAAGCGGGGCAGTTTCTTATAAAGCTGGTAGATATTATGTATCTGTTTTAGTAGAAGAAATGCAACCTATGAAAGAAAAGCTGAATGATTTTGGTATCGGGATTGACCTAGGATTAAAAGAATTTGCCGTTTTAAGTAATGAGATTGTTTACGAGAATATTAACAAAACGCCTAAAATCAAAAAAATAGAAAAGAAACTAAAACGAGAACAGCGTGCTTTGTCAAGAATGTATGAGTCTTACAAGAAAAGAAAGACTATGGATGAAGGCTGCACGAAATTTAATTATGAGAAACAAAAACTAAAAGTTCAAAAATTATACCAAAGATTAAACAATATCAGAGATGATTACATCAACAAGTGTATTAGTGAGATAGTGAAAACCAAGCCGTCTTACATTACTATTGAAGATTTAAATGTTTCTGGTATGATGAAAAACAAATTTCTTTCTAAAGCAGTTAAGGAACAAAACTTTTATGAATTTAGAAAGAAATTAACAGATAAATGCAAAGAATTAAGTATTGAATTAAGAGTCGTAGACAGATTCTATCCGTCTTCTAAAACCTGTCATAATTGCGGATGTATCAAACATGATTTGAGATTATCTGACCGTGTTTATAAGTGTCCTGAATGCGGTTTTAGTATTGATAGAGATTTGAATGCTGCTCTTAATTTAAGAGACGCCAAAGCTTACAAGATTATACTCTAAATTACCACATAGATATGTACTGATGGTTTGTCAGGAATTTACGACTGTGGAGTATACTAGAGCTTGTGAGTAGTGTGTTGTTTCAACCACAAAAGCATATACGATGAAACAGTAAGAGGTGTTTGTGAAGCCCTCAAGTCTTATATAAAGGAGTTTTTTACTTTGGAATATTTAAAGAAACAAGGAGGTGAGATGTTTGCCAAGAAAGAAGAAAGCTGAACAAGAAACGCTGTCTGAAAAACAGGTCAACGATGTTCTAAATGCGTATGATTATTTCATGAATTTCTCTGATTCTTATAATCGTAGTTATTACAGTGGTAGTGCTGATTATCTAACTCCTGATGTCGTCAATAGGCGTATGAAGGATATCAATTTAACACAGATTGATACTACTGTAGCGGACATTGAAAAAGCCCTAAAGAACGCAAAAGATTCGGAAGAAATTCTTTCTAATTATGCTCAGACGCTTGAGATTACAAATATGTCCTTTAAGCGTCTAACGCAATATTTGCCAAATCTAGCGGCATTTAACCTAACTTTTGACCCAATCAATGTTACAAAAGAATCTGAGCTAAAGTCTAAAGAATTTAAGAGAGACTTGGCTAAAGTAGATGAATTTTGCAACAAGTTTGATTATCGTGCAGAATTTGCAACTGCTCTTCGTCAGATTTTTAGACAGGGCGCTGTGTTTGATGTCCTTCGTGACGAAGGAGACAAATACACTCTACAAGAACTTCCGAAACAGTATTGTAAAATTACTGGACGTTTTGACTATGGTTATCTTTTCGATTTTGATATGAGTTGGTTCTTGAATACTGATGGTGTGGATATTGATATGTACCCTAGTATTTTTAAGCGTATGTTAAATCGGATTCAAAAGAACTATAATAAACCTTACGACCCTGCAAGACGTTTACAGTCAAGAAATACTGGTTTTAATTATTGGCAACAGACTTCTCCTGAAAATGGGTTCTGGTGCTTTAAATTAGACCCAGAACTAGCAACTATTTTACCTTATTATTCAGGTATTCTTGGTAACGCAAGTTTCCAGCCGGTTGTTAGAGGTCTACAACAAGACAAATACTTCATTGATGCCTCCAAGATTCTAGTTGGTATTTTAGGATTCAACAAGGAACAGAAGAGTGGTCAAGTTGCTAACTCTATCAATATGACACCTGATATGATTGGTAAATTCTTAGGTGTTGCCCGTAAGGGTTTGAATAGCCAGATTGGTCTTGCTGTATTGCCTACTGATGATGTTAAGGCAGTAGACTTTAGTACTTCAAACACCAACTCCGATGTTGATTATGCAAGCTCTGTTGTTAAGCAAAGTGTTGCTTCTAGCGAAGCTCTATTTGGCACTGAAAAGCTGAATAGCCACCAGTCCAAACTAGCTTCCCAGATTGATAATAATACCATTGAAGCACTTTATCCAATGTTTGCTAACTTTATGGAATTTTTTATCAATAGAATAACTGAGAAATATAAGTTCAAAGTTCGTTTCCATGATGAAAATGTTCCTGACCAAAAAGCAGAACGTAAAGCATTATTCAATGATTTTTCTAAGATAGGCTTTGTAGATATGCAACTTGCTGCTCGTTGCAATGATATGAATATTTTTGAGTATGCAAGACATCTACAAATTTCTAAGAGTTGTTTTGATGTTAAGGGAATGGTCATTCCTCTAAATCAATACCTAACTCCACCTGTTCAAACCAGAACTGGCTCTAGCACAACTACTAAGACCGCAGAAAATCCTCTTACTAAAGGTAGCGTTGGCAGACCACCAAAACCTGAGAGCGATTCTGAATCTACAGAAGCAAGTTGGGCTAGAGGTTCTAATGAACTAAAACAAGAATTTCAGGAATAATTGAGGTGATATAATTGGCACTTTCTAAGGAAGTAATTGAGGCTCTAAATAGTTCTAATGGTATGACCCAGCGTCTAAATGTTGGCGAAGCTATTGATAAGGCTATTGAGGGATGTGGTGGCTCTACTACTAATGTACAGAATGTTACTAACGTAATTGATGCGCCGAAGATTGCCCACCATGACAAGCTAGATGGTAATGTTACTATTGCTACTCTAAAGAGTGCTTATAATTCTCTAGTGGACGACCTGATTAAGGCTGGTCTAATGGAGGAATAATATATTGAAATATTATATTTGAAAGGAGGTGACACGATTGGAAAATAATAATTTGCTTTTTACATTCGGCATTGATGACATGAGTGTTATTGAAGATGATGATAGATTTGCTATCACTAAGATTCGCGCGTTTGCAGAAAAAGAAAATAGTCATACCCAACCTATTTCTTTTGAATCTCTTAAATTAACCGCCAATACTATTTATAACGTTCCGGTTGTTGTTGAGTTTACAGATTGGAACGACGATGGCATTGGCACTCACTCTAAGGATGAAATACCAGTTGGTTTTGTTTATCCTGAAAACAATCCTGTCACCTTTGAATACGACGAAGAACGTGATAAAAACTTCTTGACTATCAAAGCTCTTATTTGGAAGAATTATTCTAAGAATATCGTAGATATTATTCATAAGGCCAATGATAAAAAGAAAGTCTCTGTTGAAATGACCACTACTGATTATCAGGATAACGGCCCATTCGATAAGCCAGACGTTTATAGTTGGAAGTATCAGGCCATTACTATTCTGTCCGACCAAGTAGCAGAAGCTTGTAAAGGAAGTAATGTTCAGCTTATGAAGTTCTCTGAGGATAAAGAAAATTATATCAAAGAACATTTTGCTGATAAGATTTCTATTGATAATTCTAAAGAAGCCGCTACGAGTGGCGAGTGGTCTAATCCCGGTCAGAAATTATTTAAACCAATTACAGAGGCATCTAATGCAAAATCATTGCTAAAAGAAGCATATCTGATTGGTGATTTTTCTGATAATGATTATGAGATTACAAAATTCAAGTATCCCCATCACGTTATTCGTGATGGTAAACTTGTTGTTCATAAAGATGGTCTGCAAGCTGCATTCTCAAGAGCAGCGCAGCAGGGTATTGTTAAGGGAGAGATTAAATCTCACTTGCTAAAACACTATCATGAACTTGGTTTAGATACTGAAAATTTTGCAGAATTTGGTTTCTCAGAAGAAGAATTTAACCAATATTTTGCAGAAGATTATAAACAGGACGAGGGTGAAAACGTGGAAGAAGAGAAGAAAGTAACAGAAGCCGAAGCTACCGAACCTAAAAAGGAAGAGGAAACTAAGGTCGAGGAAGCAGAAGCAACCGAAGAAAAATCTGAGGATAAAGCCGAAGAGAAGGTTGAAGAAGCTGCTGAAACCGTAACCGAATCCTGCGACACCGAAATGGCTTGTGGCGACGAGAAGATGGCTGACGGCGAAGATAATAAAGAGAATGATACCGAGGAAACTTCTGATAACTCTAAGGAGTCCGATAAAGAAGAAAAAGTAGAGGAAGCCGAAGAGGTAAAAGAAGAAGATAAGAAGGAAGAAATGTCTCTTGAAGAAGCTATGGCTGAGATTTCTAATCTGACCGCTGAAAATGATAAGCTAAAGAAGGATAACGAAGCTTATATGGCTAAGTTTGAAGCTATGTCTGACTATGAAGACCTGAAGGCTTTTAAGTTTGCAGCAGAAGAGAAAGAAAAGAAAGAAGCCAATATGGCTAAGATGTGTGAAGTCCTAGACGAAATCTCCGAAAAGGGTGTTGAAATGTCTGAGGACGAACGTAATGCCTATATCGCTAAATTTAGCGAATATGATAGTGTAGCCGCATGGAGTAATATGGTCAAGGCCGCTGAGTTTGACCGTGTTGGTGCTCCCTCTGGCAATATTCACAAAATTGGTCTACCTTATGGTAGCAAGAAGAAGTCTACTGGTTCTATCTGGGACGACTAATTATTATTAAATTTAGGAGGAAATTCTACTATGTATGATGTTCTAATTAAGAACGGCTATGCGGCTCTGAATGTTGACAACTGGAACCGTACTGTCGTATGTGAAGAGGATGTACCCAACGGTGCAGTTTTTGCTCTATCTGAGTATTCTACCGATGCTGACAGCAAGATTGTCTGGAAGGCTGGTAAGCCCGCTGCTGAGGCAAAGAATCTATGGATGGCATCTAGCCCCGAAGTCGTTGAGACTGTCCTACCTGATGGTACTGTTCTAAAGGGTATTGATAACAACGTCCGTGATTTCGTAAATATCAAGGGCCACCCCATTGATGCTTTCAAGCTAATGGAAGATGACGTTATTACCATCGTTCCTAGCGAGGCCAATGCAACCGCAATGGGTACTGCAAAGTATCTAATTCCCGATGCTGGCAAGTTTGCTCTAAAGGCTGAGACCACTACCGCTCCTACCGCTGGTATGTATCTAAAGGCTCTTGGTGCTACTACCGCTCATATTGGCGATGGTAATCTCGTCAAGAAGGCTGTTACCGCTTACAAGTTCCTAGTTTGCGTAGCCTAATGATATTTTAAGAAAAGGAGAATAATATTATGAATGAGAAGACTCTGGCTTTCTCCGGCGATGTAAATGCCGAAGTAAAGATTAAGGATTATTTCAATGACTATGCAAAGCAGCGTGGTCAGTATGATGGTTATGTTGACACCTCTATCTCTTTCGCTGAGAAGGAGAAGAAGGTCAACGACCTACTAATGGCAGAAGTTAAGAAGCTGTCTGGCCTAGACTTTAACAATTCTTTCGCTTCTATCGAAATGATGGCTAAGAACCCCACCTTCCAGTGGGCATACATGGCAGTTATTGATGCTGCTATTGATATGGTTCTGCCTGATTTCGTAGACCGCACCACTTCTGTCTATACCGAGACTCGTAATGGTGCTATGGGCGACAGCTTTAAGTTCGATGTTGAGTCCAATGACCTATTCATCGTCTCCAAGGCTGGTCGGAATCAGCGTAACACTGAGTTCCAGCGTGAAGATGTTGGTCAGCGTTCTATCATCCCCTTCAACCACAACATTTCCGTTGCTTCCAACAAGTACAAGGTTCTGTGTGGCAAGGAGTCTATGGCTCGCTTCCTAATGAAGGCTGTTCTGTCTATGGAAGCTGAACTGACCAAGGAAATTGCTCTGGCATTTGCTTCTGCTATGGAAGACCTAAAGGACAATGGCGCAGAAGCTCTACACGTTGCTGGTCTGGCTGATAAGAGCGTTATCAAGCTAATCCAGACCGTTTCTGCTTACAACCGTGCTCCTGCTATCCTAATGGGTACTATGAGTGCTGTTCATGACCTACTGCCTCAGTCCGCTAATCTGCGTATGCAGGTCGAGTCTGATTACGTTCGTGTTGGCTATGTTCCTACCATTTATGGTACTGACGTGATGGTTATGCCTCAGTATGCAGACTATGCCGCTGCTGACCAGTATAAGCTGGCTCTGCCTGATGACAAGATTTATGTCATCAGCCCCTCTGCTCAGAAGCCTGTCAAGCTGTGCCTAGAAGGTGCTACCACCTCTAACACTGTTGAGAGCAATGCTGACGCAGACCTGACCACTAATACCACCATCAACAAGAGCTGGGGTATCGGTGTTGTTACCAATGCTATTGCTGGTGTTATCACTGTAAACGGCTAATTGCCTGTTAAATTTTGAATAATTGCTCTACTCCTTCGGGAGTAGAGTTTATATTATTCTTGGGATTGAAAGGGATATAAAATGGCAACAAATACACAAAGGATTGCTAACCTAGAAGGCGATGTAGCCGAAATTAAAGGTGCGCTTGGTGAAATTCTTGCTGCGCTACGCGGTTCTTCTACTCCCTCTGTTGAAAATAAATCTGTCACAAATATACACGAGGATATTTCATCCGAAGAAGATTATACAGAGCCAGAAGATGGAAAGAGCATTCGTGTTCGGAGTTTGTTTAATGGCACTCTTAATCTTGTATATGGCGATAATCGCTATGTTACTTTTAATAAGTATGGTGATGAAAATCGTGTGCTATATCGTGACCTAATTCAAATTGTGAATATGAATCACAAGTTTGCAGAAGAGGGATATTTTGAAATTGAAGATGTAAATGCGGTTCATTATCTTGGTATGGAATACGCTTATCGTAATCTTGTTAAGTATAATGACATCGAAAGCATTTTTAGTTATTCAGATGAAAAAGTAAAGAACTTAATTCAGAATGCGAGTGATTATCAGAAAGGTCTTATTGCTAACCGCATTGCTCGTCAGATTGTTGATGGCAAGAATGTTGATTATAATAAGGTCAATCTGATTAATGAACTGTGTTCTGTAGATATCAATAAGCGTGCGGCTTCTATTCGCTCACTTGCTTAAATTATTTTAATTTAGAAAGGCGGTGAATGGGATTGAACAATATTAGTCTGTTTGATGATGAAATAGAGGATAAACCTGTTGAAGAGCCAGATGTTCCGCCCGAACAAACACAACCTTCTGGCACAAACTTTAATGAGATTTATAAACTATTTCTAATTTCTTTACAGGATTATGAGCTGAAAAGATTGTTTAACGATAGTCCAGAAGCAGCCGATGATTTACTTATGTATTTCCTATTAAGAGCTATTCCGCTTTTTATAAATTGTCAAAAGGATATCGAACAGTATCATCAAAATGAGCTAGGAGAATATGAATTTAATGACACGTTGACATTAACAGAAAAGACTATTCTTTCTGATTTAATGGTTCAGTGCTGGCTTGATTTCATTATCTCTGATACAACTCAGCTTGGTGGTTTGCAAGATACTGACTTTAAGCGTGAATCTGCTTCTAATAACTTGAAAGAAAAAGCAAATTATGCTGATAGATGGCGAGAAAAGACTAACCAAAAGATTGTGAATTACGGTCTCAAAAATACCCCATTTGCTGAGTGGGCGGTGGGAAACTATGGATTTTAACGGTATTGAATTTTCTGAGAAAGAAATTCAAGAGTATAAGCAATCTGTGATAAATAAACTATTCGCAATTCTTGGTATTTTCGAGGATTGTGAAGCCATAAATGATTATTCTGGGTATACTGCTTACATTAAGAGATTAACTAGGGAATTTAATGGACTTTATAATATGTTTGGTATTGTAAATTTCCTTTCTGTTGTTAGTATTCTTGAGGGTTCGCAAGTGCCCATTGAACATTCAGAAGTTAAGCAATTAGTATTCCATTGTATTTCTCTGGTCAAAAAGGCTAGGTGATATAAATGGCATATTATGATACCTTTATGAATGTTAATAAACATCCTGCTCAGAGATGGCGAAACCAATTGCAAGATACGGTCGATAAGGTTTTTGAAAATGCTTCTACTTGGTGGGATGATATTTATGAGGAAAAAGAATTTGGTTCAGATGGTCTTGAAAACATTGTAAATGACGAAGAAAAACTAAATGAGCTATTTAACAAAATAGACGTCCGCATTACATCACTTGTTGATGCTAAAACTGGACAGCGTGTAAACGATGACTATAAGAAACTTATTTATAAAGATTTAGATTACAGACCAAAGTTAGGACAAAGATATTTCTTTAATGATAATATCTGGATTATATATTCAAGGGATAACATTCGCAAGAGTTCTTCTAGTGCTTATGTTAGACGTTGTAATAATACAATCAATACTCTCGCAGAGGACGAAAAAACAATTCATCGTGAACCATGCTATATCGAATATAAAATTGTTGAAGACCAGATTTCTACCTCAGAAGTCATTGACGTGCCAAAAGACAAGATTGAAGTTGTTTGCCAGTATAATGATTGGACGAGCAAATATCGGATTAACAGTCGCTTTATGCTAAATGGCGTAACCTATAAGATTAGAGCGTTTGTTAATTTCTTAAATACGAATACGTTCCAAGATAATCCGGGTTTGCTGAAATTCTATGCAGACCTTGAAAATTATAATGTGGCAGACAATCCAAAGAATGATTTGGCTAATGATGATAAAGAACCAAAAGAACCAGAAGAATTTACTATTCTTCTAAATGGTTCTAAAACATTTGTTCTTGATGGTGATAACTATACGTTTGAATGCAACAAGGACAAAACCGTATCAAAAGATTATTATTCTTTCACATTCACAAATAACAGTTTCAAAATCAAAAACTATCATCAAAGTACAAATCCGCTTATTGTGAATTGTTATCAAGATGGTACGCTAGTAAAAACATTTGAGATTAAATTAGGGGGTGTTATTTAATTGTATTACGAAGAACTTAGTCCTATTGTATTTTCAGTTATTTATAACAGACTCCTAAGAAGCGAACGTTTGGTTAGATTGTTGACTTGCTACAAGAGAAATGTCTCACCTTATCTTGATACTTCTTTTGACGAAGAAATGGAGAGAATTGGTGGGCTGAATAATCTTGTTTATATGAGTCAAGACCTAGACAAATGCACAGATGTTCATATTTATCCATTAGAACATATTCCCGATGCAAAACTAGACCAGAAAACATACCTGACTGTAACATTGAACGGTGGTTATACCCCAGAAGTCTCACAGTATAAAAATGTTATCATTTGTATTGACATAGTAGTGCATGATGAACAAAGCGTTATTCTATCTGATAATCCCGACTATCCGGTGGCTTATCGTCTTTATGATATTGTACACGAAACAGACGCAATCATTAATGATAAAAGGTTGGAGGACTTTTCCCCCGGAAGAATGAGACTAATTGGATTTCAACGCAGATATTACAACGGTTACTTTAATGGTCTACAACTTCAATACCAGTGTACTCTAAATAGTACGATTGGTTGTGACGGAGGTTCTACAAATCTACTACCAAAATTTAACTTGAAAAATTGAACGCTTTACAACTGTATTGCGGGAGACCGCTAAAATTAGCAGAAAACGTATATGTAGAACACCCAAAGCTTGATAAGCTGCTTAATAATGTCGGAGAAAAAGATGGATATAATGAATATATGAAAAACCTAGCTCTTATTACTACTCAGTCTAAAGATATTGCTGATATCCTATGGGTTGAGAATAAGATATGGTACGAAGATATCAAATCTGAGTACGAGTTTTTCATTCAAGAATGTCTTGCAGACAGCACATCAAATAATGTTTTTATTAGAGATGGAGAAATTGTCTCAGAAATGGATGAAGAGTGTGTTGTTATCAATAATGATATGTCTAATGCACTTAATTACTTTCTAAATTTAGATGGTAAATGGATTGTATTGGGCAGAACTATTGGGGAGACAACGCAAATCTTTCTTCTGAGTGTTAAATGTGAAAATGACAAGTTATATATAGAGTCTGATTCTGTTAAATTTAACGAGCAGACTTATTACTTAATGGTCGAATATTTGAGAAAGGTAAACTGGATAAATCCGGAATATAAATTTCTCAAAGGTGGAACCAAAAAAACGAAGAAAATAATCTTACAAAGAAATTACGAAGAAAGAGAGTACGAGGCAAAGAAAAATAAAGGAAAAGACGTTGAGGAAGAAAATTTTCAAAGCATTCTGTCTTGCCTCGTAACTTTTAAAATATTTTCTTATGACGAATTGCCTAGCATACCTATATATGTAATTTACGACTCATATTTTAGATATGTAAAGGCTGACAATTATAGAAATACAATGGATGCTTTACATTCCGGGTGTATCGACACAAAGAAAAACCCGATTAACCTTGAGAAGATTCATTGGAGTTCTATTATTAGAAATAATGAATAATTAATTTAAGGAGGAAAAGGGTTATGGCAGTTAAGAAAACCCCTAAGAATTTTTCTGTAAAATTGTGCAGACTTTAATAGCAATATTAATGAAAAATTGTTTTTAATTGCTGGGAACTCATTAGAGTCTTGACAACCAAGCTATTATAGTGATATAATGGTGGCAAGGTTAAAAACCAAGGTATGGTGATATTGTCAAGAATTTGACAATCAGCAACTAAGTAACTATGAAGATAGTTAAAAGCTCAACGACTAGAGATTTTAACGCTGGAATGCGTTTACACTCGTAGGGCCACAAGCTATTGGTGGTGGGTGAGAATCCCTTAAATCGAAATGGAACGACCGTAGCGTAATACGGATAAGATATAGTCTGCTCTTATGGGAGACCATAAGTTTAATGGGTTGGTTTAGCGAGCCAACTTAACATAATGACAGCAAATTTTTGAAATTCTAATGCAGCGCCCTTCTGATAACTCTATTATTGGTTATCTAAAGCACTGCAAGACTACTACCCTAGAAAACACCGTTGAGATGACTTATCCTACTGGTAACTTTTGACTGCCAGTATTGTTAGTAATAACTCTAAATAAATGACTTTGAATTGCTGGGAAATCCTAGAAAACAGGAATATCAGCAGCTAAGACCTCTTACTAATCAACCTTAATTATAAATTTTATAACATAAAGGTGATAAATATGATAATGATTAGAGAATTAAAGATTGATGGTGTAAATAAAAAATATACCATTGACACTTACGGAAATATCTATGACATTAAGGAAAAGAAATATAGAAAACCAAAGCCAAATCGCAAGGGGTATCTAAAGGTTTCTTTTTATGTTAATGGTAAAGATAAGAGATTCTTTGTACATAGGCTTGTTCTTATGACGTTTAATCCTGTCGATGGAATGGAAAATCTTCAAGTAAATCATATTGACGGGAATAAACAAAATAATTATGTTGGGAATCTTGAATGGTGTACAAATGCAGAAAATCAAAGACACGCCTTCCAGCATGGCCTTATTTCAAGAAAAGGAACTAAAAACTCACAAGCGAAATTAACAGAAAAACAGGTTCTTGAAATCGCAGAAATGATAATGGATGGAAAAACGAATAAAGAAATTTCTGAATTGTTTAATATTTGTTCTGAAACGGTATCTACCATAAGAACAAAAAGACATTGGAAGGATGTATTAAAAGATTATGATTTCCCAAAGTCTAAGTATTCTCATTCAAAATAAGATTGTAAATTGTAAAAGGTAAAGTTCAACGACTATCCCATTGGTATCGAGAGATGCAATAGGAGTACGGCGCAAACTATTGGCGTGGGTGAAATCCCCTTAAATGGAAGTGGAGTCCTCTTATTTGATAAAATAAGATGAAGATATAGTCTATTCTATGGAGTAATTCATAGCAGTTATAAACGCATTGATTTAGTGAATCAATGGAATACAAATGGGTCGTGGAATAACACTATGTTCCCTTTACTAATAATTAGTATCGAATAATCTCCTTAATTGCTGGAAATTCTCAAAGTTAGACAAACCACAGCGTAATCTTAATTGATAGGTGCGATGGTTATGAAAATAGAAAAAATTGTCTAAATGGTTCATGGTTAAATCCTAAAAACTGTATAACAGAAAACCAGCAGCCAAGGTTCTTTTTAGAACAAGGTTCGACGGTCATCCGTGACGACGGAGTAGTAATCTAGTGATTGCGGAATGGGAGACTTCTACTTAAATAGAAGATGATATGACCTACTCTCATTTGAGAAAATGAGACTATTTTAATAATAGTATATAGTATTAACGACACTATATAAATACAAAGGATGTTTACATTGGCCGTGGCTTTAGCCACAGCAAACGCAGCACTTTTACTGTTGAAAGTGCAACTTGGAATTAAAAATTAGTTCCCGTATATAGTAATATGTATGAAAAATTTTACATTGAATTGCTGGAAACCCTTAAAGCCAGATAAACTAAAACATAGCCATAATTGGCAAGTGTGAATGTTACGAAAGTAGAAAAAATTATCTGGATAGCTCATGGTTAAATCCTAAAGGCTGTAATAATAGGCAATCAGCAGCCAAGATTTCACTAATAGTTCACAAATTATTCATTGACAAAATGGATTTAATTTGTTATAATACTAGAAGTGGAATAAGGTTCGACGGTCATTCCGAAAGGAAGTAGGGTCAAGCGACCCGAAGTGGTGTACGTCTTTAATATAAGACGATGATATGACCTGCGCTCTAGTGAAAACTAGAGGACTTCTATATGAAGTCGTTACCGTGTAGCGAACGGTTTAACAGACCATCTCCTTATTTCAAAATAATTGAGTAAGGAGGTGAAAGATATAATGATACGAGCATACAAGGTAAGAATTTATCCTACTAAAGAGCAAGAAGCCATTATGGAGAAACATATAAACTGTTGTAGGTTTATATGGAATTATATGCTTGCTCTCAATCTTGAAAGAGAAAAATTTGGTTTATATCCGCTATCCAAATTTGATATGTGTAAAGAGATAACTTCGTTAAAAAAGCAACCACAGTATGATTGGTTAAAAGGGGCCTCTGTCTTTAGTTTACAGACTATATGTAGGGACTTAGATGATGCTTACACAGCTTTCTTTAATAGAGTTAGTGGTAAACCTAAATTTAAAAAGAAGGCAAAAACGAAAAGAGTTTTTCCGATTAGATGCGATAGGACATATTTTAAGAACGATAAGTATGTTGTGATTCCTGTAATTGGGAAAATTAAATATAAAACCGATTTTGATTTTCAATATGGAAGGGACGCACTAAAAATTAAAAATCCTAGAGTATCTAATATTGAAAATAAATGGATTCTTGCATTTGGATTAGAGGTCGAAAAACAAGACTATAATCTAAATGATTTTTCAGTAGGAATTGACCTTGGAATTAAAGATTTAGCGGTTGTCTCTTATAATAGAGATAAATCCAGAGTTTATCACAATATAAATAAGTCTAAGAAAATTAAATATTACAAGTCTAAATTAGCGCATATTCAGAGAAATTTAGCTAGAAAATACGAAAAGAGGAAAACTGAGAATTTCTATAACAAAGAAATGTCAAAGAATGAAATTAGAGAACTTAGAAAGCTCCAATACCTTTATCGTAAACTAACAAATATTCGAGATAACTATATTCATCAAACGGTAGCAGAAATTATAAATATGCTTCCCAAGAGAATTGTTATCGAGAATTTAAGAGTTTCCAGTATGCTTAAAGATAAAAGGCTTTCAGAAGAAATTCAAGAACAATGTTTTTATAGATTTAGGCAATATTTAACCTATAAATGCGAAGAAAAAGGAATAGAACTCGTTCTAGCAGACAGATTCTATCCTAGTTCTAAAACCTGTTCTTGCTGTGGAAATATCAAGAAAACTTTACGGCTTAGTGATAGAACTTATATTTGTGATAAATGTGGACTTACTATTGATAGAGACTTAAATGCTGCTATAAATCTTATGAATTACACAATTCAGTGAATAGCGAATTGTGAATTTGAGGTATCGTTATACCTTTAATGTTGTGGAGCGTTGAGACCACCTAGTAGTATCTATGCTTGCATAGTATGAACGGCAACGCAATGAAACAACAAGTTTGTTATTTAAACAAACATAACGGACTGAGGTTATTGCCGCTCAGAACGGCACTGATGTCACTCTAGGCGAAACTACTTATCGTAAATATGTTCAGATTGACCTAGTAAGTGGCACTGAGAGCTATAATCTTCCCGTGAAGCCCGTTCTTAAGACTGGCGAGACCAAGTATATTGGCACTATTTATGCAACTTCAAAGAACGGTGATTATCTGAGCGAACTAACTGAGGACGAAGCCGTATCAGCCGATGATAAGTTTACAATCACTCCAAATGATGAGCACACTCCGGCATCTATCACCCTTAATGCGGGCGCAGCCAAGAAGCTGATTGACTCTGGTGCTGTTAAGCTGACTATGGTTTACACTGTGAAGTCTGCCTCTACTGCACAACGCATTGATATTAAGACCGATACTATGCCTGACACTGCTCTAGTAACTGCTTATGGCCTAGTTGCAGATAACTGTGATGGCACTCTGTATCCTTGCGTTATTCATGGTACTGTCCAGATTGATGGCAACTGGACTTGGGAAATTACTGCTGATGGCGACCCTGCCGTTCAGAATATCTCTATGGAGTTCGTTGCCGGATGCAACTCTAATGACCTGTATTCTATCATCATTGATACCGACGAAGATGCAGCTTAATGATTGATTAAATATAGGTAGCACAATTTTGTGCTACCTATATTTTTTATTATTTTAGAAAGGAGGATTAGATGGCTTACGATATAAGTAAAAAGATGAATGTTGGGCATGGTAAGATAATGGCAACATTAATTAATACTTTGTTCCTCCGAAAAACAGATGCAGAAAAACAATATCTCGCCTTAACTGGTGGCACTTTAACTGGCGACGCTACTCTAGATAACAGTTCTCTGTCCATTAAAAAAGACTCCGATACCGCCAAAATAAGTATTGACCAGAATGGAGATTTAGAATTATATAGTGACGGCGATGTGAAGTTTGGCACAAATAATAATAAATATTTCACAGCAAGCCCAAGTTACATATCTTTAAACAACAAGCATAATCATATTTCTGTTGAGCTTGTGAACGGAGAAGGAGTAGATTCTCCGTATGGTGGATTTGATGTTTACGATAACTCAACTGGCATTCCAGAAGTTATTAGTGCGATAAACTCTGGCTATGTTACAGGTATCCCATATCAAGAATATACCGTGAGAGAAGAAGGAAACTTTGTCTGGACTTTTGTTGGCGACGAAGAATTATATGAAACAGTCAAACTCGATTTGAATGGTCTTACTCTCATTAACAAGGATGAGGCTCAGAACGAGTTGACTTCTTTCAAATTTCAGAGCGCAAGTGGCGATATGGCTACAATTAGCAGCATCGCTGGCGATATGCGCTTTGAGGCATCTGAGATTATGTTTAATAATGTCGCAAGTATTGGTTCTGATAGCCTAGACCTTATTGGTGGAAGTAGTATCGAATTTGACTCCGCTAATGATGGAGTTAAGATGTATAGTGTTGAGAACTCTAATGTGCTAACGTTTGATTTTAAAGGTAAGAAAATTACTTTGGATGAAAATGGTTTTAATGGGAAGTCTGCATCTGCAACAAAAGCAGAAAAACTATCTGCCGAAAGGACTGTTTCTGGCGGTTCCGACATTGTGTTAAATTACAAATATGATGGCAGTGGAGACTCGATTGCGGATGTCGGTTTTTATTCTTGTAGTGCCAAAGTTGGTAATAAAAACAACTATCCATTCCACCGTTTTGCAAAAATTGATTTAACAAGTGCTAGTTATGAGGATTGGGCCACAACTCTTTATATATCTCAGGGATATAACAATGGCGGATTTGGTATTTGCCGTATTTCTATGAGAACAAACGGAGTTGGTCTGGGCTCCACAGCGGAAGTTAAATGGCTTTGCAGAAATGGTCTATCTGCCGATTTCGTACAAATCGCAATCGACGCTACCGCTGGGGCGACTCATGCAGATGCGTTTATCAAGACTATAAACCCTTACGCTTCTACATCTATTCGAGCTTTTGCTTCTGAATCCCGTGGGGATATTGAGAGAACTTGGGTTCTGGTTGATTCAGAGGAAGTAAATAATACCGATGCTTCAACTAAACATAATTCTGTAGAGTGCTATAAATCTATCGAAGCTGCTGCTAATGAGATTCATGGTGAGGCATACACAAGCACTGTTACAGGTGTTGACACCATTGTTGAGCAGGCTAAGAGAGACTCAGAGGGTAGAAATATCGCTCATACATATATAACCAACATTGAACAGCAAAGTTATGGTGTTCTTAGAATGACTTACGGTGACGGATTTACTGCAACTGTAAATCTGCTTGCTCAATAAAGAATTGGAAGGGTAATTGTTATGATGGAAGTTCTGACTCCTATTATTATTAATCTAACTCGACTTGTGATTGCTGGTTGTTTTGCTTATCTATGTAAGGCTATCATTCCAGCCATTACTGTTTGGCTAAAACAGGTCGGCCTATATCAAGTTGTTCGTTATTTTGTAAATGCTGCCGAAAAAATGGCTACTACTAAGCAAATCCCAAAAGAAACCAAGAAACAGTGGGTAAAAAATATTCTCGCTAAGATTGGCATTCAGGACAACGAGGTTATTGACGCTTTGATTGAGGGAGCCGTTGAAGAGCTAGACAATCAAAAAGGTAAGGTTGGGGACGCTTTTAACAAGTAACCCCTGTTAAATTTGAAGGCTTAAATTATGAAACATAATAGAATATGTGCTTATTGTGGACGCTCCTATTATGTTTGTTCATCTTGCATTTCTTCGGGTTCATATAAGAACTCTTATTGTTCGCAAGATTGTTTCCGTAGAAGCGTGATGGACAATGGGAGTTTTCAACCAATAATTATTGAAGGAGAAGAAATGAAAACTTTACTAAGAGGAAAGCTTGCTGGTACAGAAATCTTTGTGGACATTATTGGCTATGACCTAGAGCTTGGTAAGTTTGACTGCCACGATGGTGTCACTCGTACGCCAGACGATTTCAGATATTTTGTTATTCCCTGTAATGAGATGAAAAATATCAACGCTTATGTATCTGAGCTAAACGAGAAAAAGTCAAAAACTTCTGCTCGTAAAAAAGCAGAAACAAAACCTGAAATTGAATCTTAAATTGTAGAATACTCGAAAATGAGTTATTTATCCGTATATTTATGGATTTTTGACTCATTTTCTGTTTTAGTGTTATGACAATGAAAGTGAAATTTTATCGTTAAATAAAGTGCTGTAAACACGGGGATTTTTAAGGGTGGGTTGTGGTTGTTTACAGACTTTTTGGATTGAAAGGGATAAAAATATGGAGAAATGTTTCAAACTTTACATTAAAGATGTAACGCATGAACAGCTAATTGGTGTGTTTGATTCTACAATGATTAATGTAAAATCGTTGTATCATTGTATTGATAACCAAGGAAATAGTTTCACACTAACATTCGCAGATGATACCTTGGCAGAGTATCTGCAATTTAACAAGAATATTATGCTACGCTTTATTATTGTTTATGAGCAATATTGTTTTAATCTGCCTGACCCTATGTATCGTCTTGAAAAGTATAGCACAATTAACTATTATCTGTCAAGGACTATCGTTCCTGATGAAGTGCCATATTGGGATTTGATGCTAACTGATGTTGTTAAAAACGGACATAATGAATACTTCTTTACCGAGAATGGCGAGAAGCCGGTGATAAACATTGATGAACATTGGAAAAATTTTTGAGCAGAAGTTCAAAGATAGTATACCAAAAGATGTGGCAGTAATTAGACTGCATGATAGCGCAAGTGGGTTTGGACAAGATAGTAGGTCAACAAGATTCTCTATGAAGTCTCCATTTGACTTTATCTTGTTCAAATCTCCTTGTATGTATTGTCTGGAATTGAAATCAACAGACAAAAAAAGTTTTTCTTTTGAACGTGAGAAACCGACAAAAGAGAATCCTACTAAACGAGAAATTCATTGGCATCAAATCGTGGCTCTTACTGAGTATAATAACTATTGTAATTGTGTATGTGGTTTTGTGTTAGACTTTAGAAATGACGGAACTTATTTCTTGAGTATCAAAGATTTTAATAAATTTAAAGAAGAATCAACAAAGGTTTCAATAAATATTCAGGACTGCATTGATTATGGTGCTGTTCAAATAGATAGAAAATTAAAAAAGAAATATTATAGCTACGATGTAGCAAAACTATTAGATGAGTTAGGAAGTGAGAAAATTGGGAAGAAGAACTGTATATAATAGAATTTATACAGAAGAGATTTGGGCAAAAGTAAACGAAGACAATAAAAATCTATTGAAGGATTATCTTGCATACAAGACTACTGGTGGTCGTTCTCCGCAGACGATTTATCAGTACGAACAAATGATTCGACTGTTTTTTTGTTGGAATTATTTACATAATAAAGACACGTTCTTTGTAGATTTGAAGAAGCGGCAACTTGTCTCTTTCTTTAATTATGCAATTACCGATATGGGATGGTCAAGTAATAGAATTTCTACTATTAAATCTTCGCTATCTTCTATGTCTGATTACATCGAGAATGTTCTTGATGATGAGTTCCCTGACTTTAGAAATATTGTTGTTAAATTGGAGACTCCTGTAAAGCAGACTGTTCGTGAAAAGACAGTTATGAGTGAAGAGCAAATTCAAGATTGTCTCGACAAGTTGGTTGCCGCTAAACGGTATCAGGCGGCTTGCTATCTTGCTCTAGCTGTTAGTTGCGGCGCAAGAAAGGCAGAGCTTATTCAATTTAAGACAGACTGGTTTACTGATGAGAATATTGTTTATGGCTGTATGTGGAAAACACCTGAACAAATTCGTACTAAGGGTCATGGTAAACAAGGCAAGCTACTTTATAAATTTACGTTTATTAAATCGTTTAAGCCATATTATGAAATGTGGATGAAGTATCGCAAAGAGAATAATATCGAGAGCGAATGGTTATTCATTGTAAAAAATGATGATGGCACTTATCGTCAAGCTAGTATTTCGACGGCAGACAGTATTTGCCGTACTATTTCGGCTTTTATGAATACAGATTTTTATAGCCATTGTAGTAGACATCGTTACGTCACTATGATGAAAGAGTCTAAGCTACCCGACGATGTTATTGTTGCGCTTGTCGGGTGGAGCGATTCGTCGATGATTAGGGTCTACAATGACGCAAGAGCAGAAGATATGCTGGATGATTATTTTGATGAGAATGGTATCAAAGACGTAAAAGCTGGAACACTTGATGATATTTAACAAAGGAGATATATGGAACTTCAAGATTTATTAGACCATTATAGTCTTACTATTATTAATAAGCCAAATGAAGTAAGAAATTATACTAAACTTGAGTTAGAAAGTTCTGACGGATACAGATATTACCTTAGTAAAAATAATCTTGTTTGTGCGCAAAGAAGAGATGCCGAATTGTGTAGGTATTTTAGAAATCCATATACCGAACACAATCTTTCTAATTTTCTTATGATAGAAACAAATGGAGATGTTGTAATTAAAGATTTTCAGAATGCTCAAAATGCGCATGACCCAATTCTATTACATTGCAATTCTATTAATTTAGATTATGTTAAAAGCGCCAATGAAATTACCTCTGGGAGATACTATTTAAAACGGCAAATGGATGGGTATAAATTTCCAAAGACTCTTGATTTAGACTATGTTCAAAAAGAAGGGTATAAATATGGCGTTGAAATTGTAGACACAAAATATGTAAATAATTCAACACCTCTCAAATTCATTTGCCTAAAACATAGAAATGTAGGAGTTCAAGAAAGAAGTTGGGCGGCTATACGGAGAGAAAAGTTTTCGTGTAAATATTGTTATTCAGAATACATTGAGTCTGTAAACAGAGGTTTAATGGATTATAAGATAAATCTAAATTATGATGCAATTCAGAAAACGTCTGAAACACTCACGTCAAATGCAAAACAAAGATTTGATGCAAATGTTCCAAAATTGAAAAATCCGTCGATAGAAATAGTTGGTGAATATAAGTCTGCTCATGAAAAGATTGAATGTAAATGTTTAAAGTGTGGAGAAACTTTCTATCTCAGACCAGACCATATTAAACGTGGTATCGGGCATAGTGGTTGTAATAAATCTCTCGGAGAAGAACGTCTTGAAAAATATCTAAAAGAGCATAATATAAATTATATCGGACAGTATCGCTTTGGAGACTGCATTCGTAAAGAAAGAGATATGCCATTTGATTTTTATCTTCCAGACTTAAATATTGCAATAGAATACGATGGTATACAACACTATGAGCCTGTTGTTAAATTTGGTGGGGAAGAAGGCTTTGCGGAGCTAAAATTGAATGATTACTTCAAGACAAATTATTGTATTGAACATAATATAGAACTAATTAGAGTTCCATACACAGAATACAATAGTATGGAAGAATTTCTAAATAACTATTTTAACAAGGATTAAAAGGAGTTGAGTTTATGACACTAAAGACTGTTATTGATAAGCTAAAAGAATATAAAAGCAAGTTGATTGATAAAGAGACTCTTGATAGTTGGCTGTATGAGAATATCAATATTACTAATTATATCTCTATTGGTAATAAATATGCTTATATCCATAAGGTCAATGAAACTTTTTCAGAAGAAATTGCTGAGATTCTAAATAATAAGCTAGATGTTGAACTCGTGTTTATGCGTTATGATATGCACGTTCTGTTTGATATTCTTCTTAAATATACTGATATTGAGATTGCCAAAGAAGATAAAACTCCTGAATATTATGATATTATGGTTGAAACTGAATTTGACCGTTATCTAAAACTAGCTATTGGTAATGATTGTGTCAAATTTATGAATGCTTTTGAAAAGGCTTCTGGTATTAACGAAATCAACACCATAAATATTATTAAGGGTGCTATTGATAACAATATTACTCAGGATAAGATTGATGCTCTTGATAAGGTATTTAAGAAACTGAATACTAAAAAGAATAAGGATTTCTTAGAAGATGTAATGGCATATTCTAATCCTGCCGTTAAGGAGCTAATGGACGGTATGCGTAAGTCTGCTATGGAAGAAGCAGATAAGAAATTAAAGGAGAAATATTCTAAGCCGGAAGGTGATGCAAATGGCGAAACCGTCAGTTGATAACAGAAAACTCCAAGTAGCAATTTGGAATAAGATTGATAAGATTAACGATAACTTTGCAGACGATTATGCTAGAGCTGCTAAAAACATTCTAATGACGATTGCCCAAGAGGGTGTTAAGAAGATTAAGGAATATATAAAAAAGTATTTTTACGATGCAACAACTGAGACTGAATATTATGATAGATTAGGTGCTCAAGGTGGTTTTCTAGCAACTATCAGCTATACAATTATTGATAAACATGGCGTACCAAATCAGATTAGAATTTATTGTGATTGGGATAAGCTCAAGCGTGTTTATCAGCCTCATCATGATAAATTTGATGCTCACAACGGTTTTGATAATAAGAAATTTACAGAAGGATTGTACGACTATATAATGGATGGCACTTGGAACTCTCCTTATGGTCATCCACAAACTTCTGGCATTGGTGAAGGTGTTAATGAAGAACTTTCTAAACTTCTTACTGGTAGAGCAAGACAAGAGATTGCGGCTTATATGAAGAAGTATTTCAAAGATACCACTATTAAACACCGTGTTGCTGGTGGTCTTTCTGTTAGTAAAGATACTAAGAGACATAAATAAGGAGGTGGGTAAATGGCACAATCACAAACTGATATTTTTGATTTCGTTATACAACCGAATTTTGACACAAACGAAATAAATAAACAAGGGAATCAATTACAACAAGAGCTTGAGAAATTAGCAATTAGTATTTCTGATATGATTCAGAAAAAAATGGGGTCTGCGTTCCAATTCCCTGCCAATTTTAACACAAGAAGCATCAGTCAGGTAATGGAGCTTGTTACGCAACTCGGTGGAGAATTTAAAAGAACAGGTTCTACAATTACAGCGACATTCAAAGATGCAGACGGCGTTATCAATACAACCGTAAAGAGTATTGAGCCTGCCCTCAAAGCAATAGAAAAAGCTAATGAAGCGGCATTACAGGCTGGTCAGATATCGCCAGCTATGGCAACGCAACGAGCCAAGAAAATTGAGGATTACAGAACATCAAGCGCAACCTATACTGGAACGGAACAAATAAAAGAACAGGTACAGCTTGAACAGCAAATCATTAAAGCTCTTGAAGACCAATATGCTGCACAAAAGAAAATTATTGATGCACAAGCAAGTGGAAGTGCGGCCAATCAGCAATATTACACCCAAGTAAGAGATATTGCCATATCAGAACAAAATAGGTTACAGAACGAATATCAAGGGTCTCAGGACAATATAAAGGCAACAGAACAAAGACTACAAGCAGAGCAGAAACTTTATAGCACAAAGGTATCTAACCAACAGGCTGAACAGGCCGCTGCTCAAGCAGCAGAGCAGTCTCGACAAGAGCAAGACCAACTTGAGCAGAAGATTATAAAGAGTCTTGAAGAGCAATTTACTTATCAAAAGAAAATTATTGATGCTCAAAACTCTGGGGATAAGGCGAATGAAGATTATTATACTGGGTTGCTAAATATAGCAAAGGGCGAAGAGCAAGTTTATCAGATTCAGTATAATGGTTCTCAAAGCAATATAAAAGCTAAAAAGCAAGAAATTGCTCAAGAGCAGCAACTTTACCAAAAAAAGTCTGATTCTGTAAAGCAAGAAAATGAACTTGTAAATGCTATTAAACAATACGCCAAGCAGTATCAAACTGTTAAACAGCTAGAAAGTAAAGGACAACAAAATACTCAGGCTTATACTGATGCAAAAAATGCCTTACAACAACTAACAACAACTCTTTCTCAATATGGTGTTCAAGTTGTAACAAGCTCTGATGGTACAACTAAACTTGTAGCGCAGCAAAATTCAATGGCTGATAGCTCTAACAAAGTTAAAACAGCGTTGGATAATGCTAATGGCAGTTTAGTAAAAACTGATACTGCGCAAAATTCTTTATCTCAATCTATTCAGTCCAGCGTAGAAAATTTCCTAAAGTATCAGGTGGCTATGGAAGCCATCAACAAAATTACTAGCGAATTTACATCTGCAATCTATGATATGAACGAAGCTATGACACAGGTTCGTATGGTCACAATGGGGTCTTACGAAGATACTGTGGCATTGGCCGATAGTTATACTCAACTTGCAAAGCAACTTGGTACTACTACAACCACAGTTGCAGAAGGTGCAGATGCGTGGCTTTTACTATTGTCTAGGTCACGTTAAATCTCTTTAACTGCTGGAAACTCCTGTAACAGGACAATCAGCAACCAAGACTTTTATAAGTAAGGTTCATCGACTATTATGTAGGAACAAGCGTTCTGAAATGGGAGATATTTGTTAAATTTAACAAATAAAGATATAGTCAGAACTATATAGTAATATATAGAAAATCCTATATGGAATCTCTAAATAAGTAGCGACTATTAGAGTAACAAATTGAAGACAGGGTTATAGCGCTCAAGACGCTATGGAAATGTTGAAGCAGTCAACTACACTGGCCGTCGTTGGTCAGCTTGATGCTCAAGAAAGTACAGACCAACTTACTGCTTGATTTTAAGGCAGACTATGTAGAAATTATATAGTGAAAACACTCTTAACTGCTGGGAACTCTCGTAAGAGACAATCAGCAACCAAGACTTCGTAGAATATTAACAAATAAACTCTTGACAACTATTAAAATATTTGTTATAATACTCTAAGGAGTAAGGCTCAACGACTATCCCGAAAAGGGAGTACACATAAGTATGTGGAAATAGAGTGACGCAAAATGCGTAAGATATAGTCTATTCTTATATGTGAATATAAGTGTTATTTGTAGGTAAATTTATATTAAGGAGTAATTATTTTGATATTAGACAAAGAAGTTGTAATTCTATGTACAAGTTCTAATCTTAAATATTATAAAAATCTTGGATATGATGTAAAAAACGGAGAATATATAACCGTAAAGGTAGAAGATATTCAACGTTGGTCTAAGTGTATTATTAGGGTAAAATGTGATTACTGTGGGGCGATATCAGAAATTCCGTACTACTCGTGTATTACACATAGAAAAATTATTTCTAAGGATTGTTGTAGAAATACCAAGTGTATGAAACAAAAAAGAGAAGAATCTGTTCTAAAAACATATGGTGTTACAGCAGTTTCGCAATTAGAATCTGTACAAGAAGTAAAAAAGAAAAATAATATGATTAAATACGGATGCGTTTGTCCGCTACAAAATGAAGAGATAAAACAAAAGTCTTTAAAAACAATGATGGAAATTTATGGATGTGCACACCCGATGGAATCCGATGTTATAAAACAGAAGATAAAAAATACTTGTCTGGAAAGATATGGTGTAGAAAATGTCGCACAAAATTGCGATATACGAGACAAACAAATGCAAACCATGATTGAAAGATATGGAGATTATAATGTCCCGACATCTTCTCAGCAAATATATATTCAGAATCTATATAATGGAATCTTAAACTTTAAATATAGAGGATTTTTTGGAGATATTCTGCTCGAAGAATATAACATAATTGTAGAATATTCTGGCGGCGGGCATAGAATGCCGGTGATGCGTGGGTTTGAAACTGACGAGGAATTTGACGCAAAACAAGAAACGAGAAGAAAAGTGTTTCTTGATGGTGGGTATAAACAATTTGAGATTATTTCAAAAACAGATGTCCTTCCAGATGATAATTTCCTATTAATCCTAAAAGATAAAGCTATAACTGTTCTTATAGAATATAATTACGAATATTATTCTTATAACTTAGACACAAACGAAGAAACCTACAAATAATAGTGATAAAGTAACGACCTATCACAAATATAAAAGATTACAAAATCTTACAATGTTTCCGTAGAAGATACAAGTCAAATTGTAGATAAACTTGTGCAAGTTGACTTGGCCTATGCAGCTAGTACAGGTGAAATCTCTACGGCATTACAAAAGGTTGCTAGTTCTGCTGGACAGGCAGGAGTAGGACTTGATAAACTAATTGGTCTAATTACTATCTCCGAGGAAAAGACCAGACAAGCACCAGAAGTTATTGGTAGTGCATGGCAAAGTATAATCGCGAGAATTGGCAAAGTGACAGCGAAAGTAGATTTGGACGACCTAGTAGACGAAAACGGAAAAGTTGTTGCTACTTTGAACGATGCTGATAAAGTTTTGTCAAAATATGGCATTAATCTCGTAGATACTTCTGGTAAAATGAGAGACGTTGGAGATGTTCTGGATGAACTTGGTGCAAAATGGAACACTATGACAAATACAGAACAGAACCAGTTGGCTTATGTAATTGCGGGTTTGTCAAAGCTCGCCTACAAAGAAATCTGTAGAAAAAAATGTGCTTAATTGCTGGGAACTCTCGTAAGAGACAATCAGCAACCAAGACTTTACAAAATATTAACAAATAATCTATTGACAAAGTGAATAATATTTGGTACAATATTTTGAAGAGTAAGGCTCAACGACTATCCCTTGGTATTTTAATAATACAACAGGAGTACGGCGAAAACTTATGTCGTGGGTGAGAATCCCTTAAATGGAAAGAGCACACTCCATAATTATTATGGATGAAAATATAGTCTATTCTCATGCGTGAGCATGAGCAAATTTGTGTTATATAAAGGAGTTATAAATGAATAAAACTTGGACTAACGAAGAAGACGAATTTCTACGCGAGAACTACAACAAGATATCACTAAATGAGTTATCGGACAAAATGGGAAGAAGTATTCTGGCAATTCAAAATAGAGCCACAACGATAGGTGTCAAAAGAACAAATATAGCAGAGTATAAAATATGGACAGACGAAGAGCGTAAACTGTTATGGACTGTATGCGATGGATTGACCGCAAGAGAAATTCAAGAAAAATATTTCCCGGATAGAACAATTTGCTCTATAAAAGGCGCGTTAAGAAGAAAAGAACGAGATAGTTGTGAAACTAAGGCTCGTACTGCGTGGAGCGATGAAGAAATTTTTATATTAAAAGAAAAGTACCCATTTACTCCAAATAACGAGTTGAGCGATTTATTACACAGGTCGAAAGACTCTATTGTTTGTGCGGCCCAAAAACTCGGATTGAAAAAAGATTTCTATTTTACAAAAGAAGAATTAAAATTCATCGAAGACAACTATAATAAAATGTCAGACCATGATATTGCGAAAGTTGTGGGTCATCATTGGCGGGTTGTTAAAGACAGAAGACTTCGTATGGGGTTAAAACATTCTGATGTTGTCTTAAATACTGGGTACAGAAGCCTTGCTGAATTTTTAAGAATTAAAACAGAACATTGGAGAAAAGAAAGTATGGCTTGGTGTAATTACAAGTGTGTAATAACTGGCAAAAATTTTGATGAAGTCCACCATTTATACGGCGTAAATATGATTATGAAAGAAATTATCGAAGCCCTAGATGTCCCACCAAATATTGACCCAAACAATTATCCACAGGATGAACTACAAGAAATTTTGGATATGTTTGATAAAAAGCAATCGGAGCATGGTCTCGGAGTATGTCTATCGAAAGAGATGCATACATTATTTCATTTTGAATATGGCTATGGAGATAATACACCCGAACAATTCAAAGAATTTTGTCAAAAACATAATTTTAAATTAAGCGTAGATATATAACACAAAAATAACAATAGTTGTTAAATTGTTAAAATATTTTAGGTAAGGCAACGAAATGTCTTCATTGCGGCTATGGAAGATTATAACCGCGTCTTGGAAGCAACCGAAGTTGCAGAAAATGCAAATGGTGTTGCTGCCGAGAAGATGACGGTTTATAATGAATCTCTTGAAGCTGCACAAAATAGATTAACCGCAAGTATTCAACAATTCGCACAGGACTCTAATCTTGATAGAATCCTTGCATTAGCCTACGACGGTCTGTCCAAAGTCGTAGAAATTCTAAATATTCTACTAAATAAAATTCCAGTTCTATCACCATTAATTAAAGAAGTCGGTGTGGCTTTGGCAGTCGCATTTGCAACAAAAACTATAGCAAATATAGCAAGTACGAGCAAGGCGATTGGCGGGCTTGTCAGCGCTTTCACTACTGTTTCCGGTGAAGTAGGGGCGTTTGCTTCTCTTGTGGCAGGGGAATTTGTGACGGCATTATCATCCGGTTTAGTTCCTGCGATTGGTGCTGCTGGAACTGCTATAACAACTCTTCTTGGCCCTGTGGGGACTATTCTCGCTCTATTAGGAGCTATTGTTGCGATTGCGCCAGTTGTGGCTTCGGCATGGAACAAAATGTTCCCATCTGTTGAAGAAAAGGCTGAACAGTCTAAAAAATCGCTGGAAGAAAGTAACGCAGAGTTAGAAGAAACTCAATCAAAAATACAAGAAATTCAAAAACAAATTAATGATATAAATTCTAAAGGAACGTTGACTCTTGCAGACGAAGCCGAAAAAGAGAGGCTTCAAGAGCAACTTGACTTGCTTGAAGAAATAAAGAAAACCCAAGAAGCTATAAATAAGGAAAAATCTGAGCAAGCGCTATCCGACGAACAAAAGAAAGCCCAGAAAATGACTTCTTATAGCTCAGAAGATGTGTCTCAATATCAAACTGGACTTCAAACAACACAAAATTACGCCACGGCTTTATCCACAGGAAACATAAATGAACTAATCGCCGCATATCAACAACTTAACGAAGAAAAGAAAAATCTAAATTCAACAGATGAAGATTATGCCGAACAATTAAAAACTAATCAACAATTAACATCTTCTTTTACAACAAAATTATTAGAACAAAAACAAACGTATCTCGACGAAATGAAAGCTCTTTCAGACCTTGGAGATACGAGTTCTGAAACATACAAAAGTTTACAACAAGCCGTTGACATGATAAATGTCACACTTAATCCCTCTAATTTTGAGACTGTGAAGATTCAGAATTTAATTGACACAGAGGGTGTTTCGGATAAACTTCAGAAGGCTGTTCAAGCTGGTGATGAAGCTGGACAAAAAACAGCAGAAACCTATGCGCATAAATTTGCAAACCAAATTTTGAAAGACGACTCTATGAAAGAGGCTTTTGCCAAAGCCATGAATATCGATGTCAATAATATAGACTTTGACACCTTGACTCAAGAGTTTCTTACAAAATTCCAGCAGATGTATGGACAGGTTAATCAAGCGATATTTGAATTAACTTCTGAACAGGTTGCAGATTGGACTACTCAGGCGACAAATGCTCTCGTTACACAAGACGAAGCAATGAAGGATTATATTTCTACCGTTGCGAATGTTACTGAAAAACAAGAGATTTTAAACACCGCTTACAGCGAAATGAAAGAAAAGGGCGAACTTAGCGTCGCCACGGTTCAGAAACTAATAGACCAAGAGCCATCACTCGTTAGTGCGCTTACAGTAGAAGACGGTCATATTAGAATAAATATTGATTCTTTACAAGACTTGTCAGATAGCTATTTTGATACAGCTATTGAAACAAAGAAACAACAAATAACACAAACACAATCTGTAATTGATGAGACAAAAAAGAGAATAGAAGCAATGAACCAAGAGATGATTGCTCTTGGCAAGCTTATTCAAAAAAGAATAGACGCAGGAGAAAAAGTCTCTAGTACGGAACTAGACCAGTATCGTGGTTATCAAAAAACAAAATACTATCTTGAGCAACAGGGCAAGCAAGCACAGGAGACCCAAGATGACCTACAAGAACAACTAGATGCCCTGACTAAGCTGCAAGAAGCTGGATTAACTTATACGCCTTCTAAAAAGTCTAGTTCTTCTAAATCTGGGAAGTCTGACGCTGAGAAGCAATTTGAAACTAATATCAAAAACCGCATGAAGTATCTACAGGGTATTGTAAAGCAATACTCACTAGATGACGCTTGGAACGACCCTGCAACTATTAAAAAATACACTGACGATTTCAACGATATGCTTTCTTCTGTTCTTGATTCGCCAGAAAAGAGAAAAATAGTAGCTGATGCTCTTAATGTTGATATTAGTAAGATGACATCAGCAGAAGAACAAAAAGAACAGCTAACCAAGCTACTCAAAGAGCAATATGGCGACATTCAGACAGAATACAAAAAGCTTCTAAAAGCCAAAGCGAAAGAAGACTTAAACTCCGCTAAAGCCGTTGTGAACGGATATAAAGAAGGCGTATATGGTGCTTGGAGTTCTGATGAAGCCCTAAATGCAGCAAAAGCAGATTATGACAAATTCATTAAAGAAATTACCGATAATGCAGACTATAGAGCTGCTATGGCGGAAGCGCTAAATCTTGGTGATATTAGTGGGAAATCCATAGAAGACCAAATCAAAGCTGTTATAGAAGCTCTAAAGAAGTCCACTGGTACACTAGATGACGCTCAACAAGACCTGTACGATGATGCTTCTAAGAATATCAAGGCATTACAAGACGAAATCGAAGACATGATTGATACAGCAATCGACCTACTTGAAAAAGCAGGCGATTTCCTGTTTGATATGCTAGGCAAGATTTCTGATAGATATGATGCTCAGATTGATAACCTTGATAAGATTTCTGATGAACTCGATGACCAAAAGGATGCTTTTGAAGACAAGATTGACCAGCAGAAAGAACTCCTAAAACTTCAAAAAGAAGAAATGGATAACGCTGATGAACTTGCTGAGAAAAATAAATCTATTGCAGACATTGATGCTCAACTAATGGAGTTGCAATATGACGACTCGGCAGAAGCACAAGCCAAACGTCTAAAACTTCTTGATGAAAGAGCAGAAAAAGAAAAAGACCTTGCTGAATGGCAAAAGGATAACGATTACGATACCAAAGTTGCCGCTCTCGAAAAAGAAAAATCAGAATATGAAAAAACAATTGAAGCAGAGAAAAAGGCAATAGAAGCACAGAAGAAGGTTCTGGAAGAAACCCAAAAACAATTTGAAACCACTCTAAAGAATATTCAGAATGGGTTTAATACGTTTATTAAGATTCTAAGTAGTGATTTGGTTAAGAATTTAATCAGTAAGGCACTAATTAATACAGGTAGCGATACTGTATCTAATCTACTTATTGGTTATAATAAAATATTCGGCTCTGGAATAGATACTGATGTAACAGGTATTGTATCTAAGGCTTTTAAGAGTCTAGGTGAAATCGGAGGGAAGCTTACAGGGGGTATCGACCTTTCTGGTCTTTTTAATGGGTTCGACCTTTCTGGAGTTTTTAAGAATATTGGTACCACTTTAAATGGAATTACTCAAAACTTTAGTAGTTTTGCAAAAGGTATCAGTCGAGTTATACAACCCGGTATACAATCTGCGTCTGGTATTTTCAAAGGTCTTGGTGATACACTTAAAGGTGTATTCAGCCTTGATTGGAATGGAATAGTGCAAACTATGCAACTTGGCCTTGGAACTGTATCTGGCGTAATTGGCGACCTATTTGCTCCAATTGCTAAAGGTGCTGCCTCTATTGGTGACGCAATTGGTTCTGGTATTACCGGCTTCTTCCCGGGGATATTTACCGCATTAGGCACTCTAGTTAGTACGGTTGGAACAGCTATGGGCGGTGTTCTCAGTGCGATTGCAGAAGCCATGGCTAGTATTCCTGTTGTTGGATGGGCGATAGCTGCTGCTGCCGTCGTTGGAGCTGTAGCTCTAGTAGCCACTATAGCATCCATAGTCAGTAAAACAAAAAGCAGTAAAGTATCTCAACCCACTCAATCTTTTACGGCAAAAAAACACCATACTGGTGCGGACTACGTTAAGAAAGAGAATCCTGCTCTTGATAAGATGCTGGGTCTTAACGACGATGAAACGGTTTCTATTCTGCACGTCGGTGAAGCGGTTGTGCCTACATGGGCGAACAATGCGACCAGCTCTTCTAGTAGCAATAGGTTTACAGGTGCGTCAGTTAGTAGTGGAGCCGTAGACACTGCTATTAAATCCGCTAACGTATCTAATGTAAGCTCTAACACTAACAATACTACGAATTCTCCTATCAATATTTCTATGCCAATTAATATTCAAGGTGATGCTGACACTTCAACAGTTACCTCTTTGAAGAAAGAAGCAGACAATATTGTAAATAGAGTTCTTAAAACTATTAATAACCAAACTAGAATCGGAGGCTACAAGAACATAAAAGCTGCTACAGTATAAAATTATTAATTAAATTTAATAGCCGATACTGTTAAGAAGTCTTGATAAGTCGGCATTATGCAAAAGAGGTGAGACTTATTATGCCAATGGGATATCCTTTTATATTTAATGGTATACCAAGTGAAACTTATAATGTTTCTATGGTATTTCTTGATAATTCTTACACTAATAGACCTTCTGGAGGTGACAAAAGCGTTGTAACTGCCTCAATAAGAAGGAACCCAATCAAACAATATCTTGATACTGAATATGAAGACCCTTTGGAATTTGATATAGAAATTGTGTTTGATGAAGCAGTGGACATTTATGAGTTAACCAATGTTAAAAACTGGCTGACCGCTCCTGTAAATTACGAGCAATTACAGATATGTGTAGAAAATTTTGAGAGATTCTATTATAATTGTATTATCCATTTAAATGAAGACCTAATTTATGCAGATGGATACCGTGGTGTGTCTGCGACTGTAGAATGCGATGCACCCTTTGCTCATGAATTTGAAAGAATACAAAAATATACATTAGATTCCGATATTTCGAAAACAAACACTTTTGTATTTGAGAATTATTCAGATGATTTTGAGCTTATGAAACCTATTCTTAAATTTCATATGGCTAAAGCCGGTAATTTTAGTATTAATGTAAAACATTATAGCGAGAATAAATATATGGTTGTAAAAGACGATATCATTTATTTAAATAATGCCACGCATAACCAATGTGTGACGTATTGTAGACTAAATGGATTTTCAGTCGCATATATCAATAGAGCTCTTGATTATAATGTGACGACAACATTTGACCATCTAAATGCGGGAGACACTGTATATCTTGATAATGAAACTTACATTATGACAGTAAATGATATAGAAACGGAAGATATATTTACGAAATTTAACAAAAAATTCTTTAGACTTCCACGAGGTACAAACATACTTTCAGTGTACGGTGTAGCTGACTATATGTATATTGTTTATAAAAATGCTAAACGGTTAGGGGGGAGTTATTATTAATTTTAATTTTGATTTAAATAAGAGATACGAGTATCCGACTATCGAAATTTGTAACCCAAATAAAAAAGTTCTCGGGATTATTTCTGGTATTACCGAATTAGTAATATCTCCTAAATGGGGTTCTTGTTCTGAGGTGTCTTTTACACTACACAGGGAAATAAATGGCAAGAATAATCCTTGTTATAGTAAATTAAAGAAGACCAGACTTATCCATATTGATGGGTTTGGATATTTTACTATTGTTAGTGATGACGAAAACTTTGAGGACAAAATTCCGAATAAAAATATTACCGCATATTCGGCAGAATATCTTTTAAATAACAAAGGAATTAATCTTACATTTGTTACGACAGCTGGAAGTATCAACGATTCTTCTAGCACAACCGTTGTAACAAGCAACTACTTCTTTTATAGTGAAACGCAACCTGAAAAATCTCTTCTAAATCAGCTTATCAAAGCTGCCCCTCAATGGAAATTAGGATATATTAGCGGTTCACTACGAAGCAAGTCTCGTTCGTTTAGCCAAACCGATAAAGGGCTTTATGGATTTCTAACGAACGAAGTCTCGCAATCTTACGAAGCGTTATTTGTGTTTGACAATGAAAACTATATTATAAATGCTTATGATACTACTGAGGTTGTTAAAAACACCAACATCGTTATCTCTTTCGATAATCTTCTAAAAAATGCTAAAGTTAGTGAACTTTCCGATGATATCTATACTGTAATAAATGTGTCAGGAGCAGAGAATTTAAGCATCGCTAAAATCAACCCAAATGGAACAAAGAAACTATTTTGTCTTGACTACTATACCGGTGTTCTTGATAAAACTGCAACTAATTATTATGAAAATTATAACGAATGGATTACTGATAATAATTTAAAAAGAAAAGTTCTCGAATGGGAGAAAGCAAACAAAGAAGCCATCTATGATAAAAGTGCAACTTCTTATGGTGGATGGACTTCGCTACAAAAGAAGTTTAATTTGCTGCTTTTAACCCAACAAGCCGCTTTAAATCAAATGCAATCGTTTTTTGACACTGCCCAACAAAATATGTCCCTTTATACCGACTATTCAGATATAGATAAATTAAAGGTATACGTTAAAAATAAAAACGACCCCGTTACATTTGGTGATGCCAAAAAAAATAAATGGCAGATTACCAACTATTATGAAGTAGATGAATATACTCTTTTTGCAACGACAAGCGGAACCGGCACAGATGCTGACAGAATAACAAAATATGCTTATTGGAAAGCGTATTCTCAGGCGTGCGAAGCAAACCTAAAAATTCTAAAAGAGGGTGGGAAACTATATCTTGTAAGAAAATCAGACTTCGAATCAACTGATGGTTCGTATGAAGAGCCATCGGACAAAAATCCGAATCTTGACTATACTATTCCCACGTCGAAACTCCCCCAAGCGAATGGCGATTCTATAAGTGACAAAGTTTCAAACCATAGTATTACTCCAAGTGGAACATATGCAAAATATTCCATAAATGCTTTAACTCAAGAAATTGCAGATATCCAAAAAGAGCGAGATAAAATTGTAGCTAAATACGCTTACAATACTTATTTTACAGACTCAGAGAAGCTTGCATTAGACCCATTTATTATTGAGGGTAGTTTCTCTGATGACTCTTTTATTGTAACCGATAGTATGGAAACAAAAGACTACTCTGATACGTCCACAAAAGTAGAAGTTGTGCAAGCAGATGGAACTATGGTCGTGAAGACCATAGAAGAGTTAAAACAGACCGATGTCATTATGGATGATATTTATGTTGCCGGGCAACTTGTAGACGCAGGATATGAAAAGCTAAAAGTTGTTAGTCAGCCTAGTTTTTCTTTTGAAGCAGAAAGCACGAACTTTTTCTTTATTGAAAAATTTAAACCATTCATTAATCAACTTACTTCAATTGAAAAAAGCAGAGGAAGTCTTTTTGGTTGTATTTTAAATATTCAGCTTGAGGACGATAATTGGGTTTATCCGTATTTACAAGAATTGGAGATTAACTATGACGACCCAGATAGTTTTACAATGCGATTCGGCAACAGGTTTAGGCTATCGAATGATGCCTATACTTTTAACGAATTGCATAACGAAACTACTAGCGCAGTTTCTAGCGTAGGAAGTCTATTGTCCGCAATTTCTCAACCAGTAACAAATGGTACGATTGATGCTGTAACTGAGTATACAAAGTCCGCTCTAATTGCCGCTAACCAATCAATTAAGGCAACTACGGACAATGAATTTACGTTTGGAAGCTATGGCATTAAGGGTAGAAAAAAATCCAGTGCAGATGGGAACATTAACGGCTTTGCTCCTGAACAACTTTGGATGTCTAATAATAAAATTTGTTTTACAGATGATGGATGGAAGACTACAAAAGCTGTATTCGGCAAGACCACTGTAAACGGTGTTTCTTCTTATGGTCTAATCGCAGACACCATTGTTGGCAAGTTAATAATGGGAAACTCTCTTGAGATTGCAAATTCTGCTAATACCATGACATTTAACGAGAATGGTTTGATTGTTAAGAACAGTGCTGTTTCTGTTACTATTGGGCCAAACGCCGTTATTGATGTTGTCAAAACAACAGGAGCAGGAAATGTAAATGTCTTTAATGTTGACAAAAATGGTAATCTAACAATAACCGGTGGTAAAATTGTTGTTGGCGATGGTAAGATGGGCTATGTTATTGATGGAGCGAATGGCACAATGACTTCTATTGCCAAAGATAGCAATGGAGCACCTCTATTTTCCTTATCTAGAGATGGACATTTAAGTGCATCAGGACTTGCTTTAAGTGGTCAAGAAGTTACTCCTCCATCCACAGACCCAATAACTCCATCGGGAAGCGACGGAATTGTAAACGATGCAGGAACCGGATTTTCTGGGATGGACTTCTTTGCAGCACTAAGAGCCCTTATTGACTTTTTCTGGTTTGGCCCATATGTCGGTATATTAAACCTCGTAGGACGTAGAGACAGCGAAGGATGGAGAAAGATTTGGGGATATTATTCTAAGAGAAGTCTGCAAACTATATTAGATGATTTTGCCGCTGCAAAGTCAACCCTTATTACAGAAAGAAATATCTCAGGAACAATTACTCCTGTAGTCACCCAAATTGTAAATGAAAAAGCGGATAATTTATCTCAAACCTTTATTTCCAGAACAGAGCTGAATGATTATAAAAAATGGAATGATACCAAAGAATACTTGGAAAGCAACTATCAAACTAAAACCAATATGCAAGACTACTATACGTCTCAGCAGATTGATAATTTTGGTTTTGTAAAAAATAGTAGCTTGACGCAAAATTATTACTCAAAATCTGAAATAGATGGCAAATTTGAGACAACAAATACAGATATTTTGACTTGGAAAACAATTACAGTAAATAATGAACAAATTACAGTCCTTACCAAAACCACTACCTAAAACATTTTTATTTGAATAAAAGGAGTATGCAATGGAAAAACAAACGCTAATTTCTCAAGCAGAGCAAATCAAACAAGCCCTAAATGCTATATCTGTTTCTGGGTATGGCAATATCAAAACATTGGCAAACTGTATCGAAGCACTTATGAAACTACAAAAAGATATTGATTCTTACGAAAAAGATATTCAAGAAGCTTTGGCAGAACAAGTAAAGAAAATTATGTCAGAAGCCGAATTGGCTGCCAATGACCAAGGGGTTATTCCCGAAAATATTACAAAACCAAAGCCTAAGCGCATAAAGAAAGAAGGGGATGATAATGAACAGAATTGATACCAAACAATTTAAAGATTATGCTTATCAAATCGATGATATTACATTTTTTCAAGGGGATACAATTACAATCCCATTCCAATTTATTGATTATAATGATGATGTAATTACATTAAAATCGTCCCCTACCTCTAGAACCTATGTTAAATGGTCTCTTTGCCCACTAGGACAATATCAGGCCCCTCTTATCGAGCTAAAGTCCGACACTGTGGGGTCTTCGGCAGGAGATATTGTAATCGACGACGAAACAAACATCGTTTATGTAAATTTGGACGATTCAATAACTCAGAATCTTATCTATGGTAAATACACACAACAGATTGCTTTGTATTATGACTTCCAAGATGGAACTCCTTTAAAGGAATTCCGTAGAGCACAAGGTAATCTGCTTTTTAATTTTAAAATTGATGATATGTAAAATTTAAGGAGGAAAATTATGATTTCTAAAGCATTTGCGCATAAAATTAACGCTGAAATTTTCGGTGGTCAAAATTATGTACCACCCGCCACTTGGTATTTTGGTCTTTCCACACAACCCATTACCGATGGGGCGATTCCCTCTAATGGCGAACCTACTAATCCCGGATATTCTCGCACCCCAATCACTAATAACCAAGTTAGTTTTACAGAACCTACTTCTAGTTCCACTTATCCTCTAAGTTACGTCTCTAACAAGGCGGCTATTACGATGTCTGAGATTACTGGTGGTTCTCAGATTACTGTGCCTTACTTCTTCCTGTCTAGTAGCGAGACCGGTGACACTTGTGAAATTTGGGGTAATTTCGTAAACGCTCGTGTTTTGACTGTTGATTCTCAGCTAATTATTAAGGTTGGTGGAGCTGTTTTCTCACTAGAAAATGCTCAGTGATATGATTAGGGGTGATTAAATGTTGCCTCCTATTAAAATAAAAATTAGCGACCGTGACAAATATATGCATCGCCAATATGAAGACCAAAAAGTAAAAGTAGAACAAAAAAACGGAGCTATTGTAATAAAAGACAAAAAAGATGTTTTAAGAACTGATACAATTCTTGAATATCTTAGCAGCGACTATATTAAACCAATTAAGATTAAGCTATTTGATATTGATATTGTGTACGCTATGTGGATGAAACTTGTCTTAATATTTAATTATGCCAATAATATTAAAGAGAAGTTTACATTAGTCTATCAATACGGAAGACCAGAGCATAGATTAATTACAATTGGAAGAATATATCAAACTTTGGTTAAGAATGAGGCAGAGCCTATCTCTTCTGTTAAATTTATAGACAAAATCGTTCTCGCCCTTGATATATTCAAGGTTGAAGGATTAAAAATTACTATAAGATTTAAGCAAAAAGTTTCTGGGTTACAAGTATATTATGAAACATTTCGCAACAAACTCTTAGTTAAGCATAAAATCGGAATGGCTATTATTGCTTATGCAGAAAATATCATTCCACTAACTCTCAGATTTAAGCAGGAAATAAACCGCCCTATTATGCGATATTATGGCATTCTTGAAGATATTGACTATGCTAGAATAAAAGATATCGCAGATAAAACTATTGGAGAACTTGCAGACAAAACGCTTAACTTTTTAATGACCGGCAGACCAGTACGCTTTTACTTCCGTGCAACCGCAAACACACTTTTAGATGTCTTACAAAGTTTTAAGACTTTGCTTAAAACAAAAGCAGAATCAAGTTCATTCGTAAAATACTATGCACAATCAGCGAGTAAGGTTCTGCAAAAAGCCCAAGTTGATGCGGCAGTGTATACTTATCTAACAATTAAGGATATTGCTGATGATACAATTAGCGACATCTCTGACAAGACAATCGAAGAAATTACAGTCAGATACTCTTAACTCAGATTCTTGTTAAATTCTTTGTATGCATTGCACAAATAATCTAAAATTAAATTAATATTATTTGTGCATATTGTATATTATTTTACTAATAAAACCGTGTTTTTATTCTCCCGGGCATGAGATTGAAAACTGCCTTTATTATTTTAAGGAGGACTAATAATGTCAATAGAAACAAGTAATTTAGGTCTCGTTCTTTATGACCCCTCTCAGGATAAAGATGAAAAAGTAAGAGACGTAATTAATAATGTCCTAGGATACACAAACTCTAACATGACCAAAATCGATAAAGAAATTGGCGAGGTTAAAGACGGATATCTGCCCCTTGCCGGTGGACAAATGACCGGTAATATTGTACTGATTGATACAGTCCGTTTCGTTGGTGCTCTACAAGGCAATGCGGATACTGCTACAAAAGCATTGCAAGACGGCGACGGAAACGTAATTGTATCAACTTATCCTCAAATTCAAAGCAATGCAGGATATCATAACTCTGTTTATCGTGGCAAAGATATTACTGATAAATTTACAAGTGGCACTTTATTCGCCAATATTTCCAATGGCACTTTTGAAGACCTATTTATTGGCGACTACTTTACCGCAACTTGTAACAATGTAACCACCAATTGGCGGCTTGCTGGTTTTGATATCTATTATAACTGTGGAGACACTGCACTGACTAGACACCATGCAGTCGTTATTCCTGACCACATTCTACTTAGTGCAAATATGAACGCAAACCACGTCACGACCGGTGCTTATAAAGGTAGCAGAATGTACACAGAGACAATTCCTGACCTAGCTACGAAAATCGGGGCAATGGTCGGCACTTCTCACCTGATTCAATACAGAGACTTGTTGACCAAAGCCACTGCAAGTGTCACTTCTGGTGGTTATGGCGGTTGGACTGGCGCATCAAGCAACTGGGAGTGGACTGACACTACCGTTCGGCTTTGTAACGAGGTCGATGTGTATGGTGCTAGAGCATTTTCTTCGAGCGGCTACGACGTGGGTATGGCTTGCGTACAGCTACCCCTCTTTGCGTTAAATCCGGCACTCCGTGTCGAAGCCAACCGTAACCAGTGGTGGCTCTCAGCGGTCAGCAGTTCGGACGGCTTCTGCAGTGTCAACAGCCTTGGTGGTGCCGGCACCGATTGGGCCTCCGATGTCTATGGTGTCCGTCCCCGCTTTCTAATCGGTTAATCTGGAATCTCACCCCCTTGTGGGGTGGGATTTATTTGTTTGAATGAAAAGGATATTATAAAATTGTCTGTTATTAAAGAAAAACGTTCTCTCTCAGAGTTAGAGTTTTATCATAATGCACTAAAACTCGACAAAGAATTAAATCAGTTGTTGTTAAAAGATTTCGGAATAAGAGATAAAGTTCGAGAGTTAAAATACTTTTGTGACATTAAAAAATTAGATTCAGAAGACAAAGAAATGTTCCTAAAAATAGTTGAGAAATATAAAATGGACGAGAATATTATTGAATCTTATCCTTTATGGCTTATTGATTATTACAGAAAATGTATTCTTGATGATATGCAGGAATTATTTAAAAATATCACAGAAGCAAACAGTATCTACGCAATAAATATTCAAGAGTGGGAAGAAAGGCGCAGATACCAAACAAAAGCAATCGCAAATGTACAAAACTTGTCACTCACTATGAATCGGATTATTCATAATCTACCAGTAAACGCAAATAAGATGATGCGTTTTGTCGATATGATAGCAACCGAAGACAAGCTTCTCCGTGGGTGGAGAAAAGGAGGAAATAAATTATTGAAGAAATTAAAAGGTGTAGAGAGCACGTCCCCGGACACCATTGACATTGCTTCAATAAAACAGTAAACTTATATTAATTAGGGTGATTTCTGTAAAGTCAGCAATTCGGACAACTTCTGCAATGTCAACAACAATGGTAATGCCAACAACAATTGGGCCTCCAATGTCAATGGTGTCCGTCCCCGATTTCATGTTATCTTACTAAGTGTAGGCAAATGCCGATAAGACAAATATGAAAGGAGAAATCATCCTTCCTATTAATCTATAGATTATAGGTAAATAGACGGCCTGATGCGGTTTGATACGTCAAGTACCGCTATAAACTGGCCTTTTATTTTTTTAGAAAGAAGATATTATGATTATAGAAAAGAATAATGAAAATTTTGATGTAGTATACGACGCTAATTCACTCATAGAAGCATTTTTCAAATCTGCAAAAGGTAGTGCGTGGAAACAGTCTGTTCAAAGATACGAGATGAACCTATTGGAAGAAACAAGAAAGCTACAAATTGCATTGGAAAACGGGTCTTATAGACAGAAGCCTTTTAATGAATTTGAATTAAATGAACGAGGTAAAACAAGAGATATAAAAGCTTTTGATATATCTGACCGAGTTGTTCAAAGAAGTTTCTGTGATAATATACTTACACCACAACTAATAAACTACTACATTTATGATAATGGAGCAAGCATAAAAGGGAAAGGAGAATCATTTACAAGAAGAAGACTAGTCGCTCATTTATGCAAATTCTATAGAAAGAATAAATCTAATGACGGTTACGTTCTCAAAATTGATTTTTCAAAATTCTTTGATAATATCGGCCATGAAAAATTGTTCAATGTCGTATTGCCAAAGTTAAAAGATGACCGCTCCAAAGCATTATTTGTCTATATGATTAATATGTTCAGAATAGATGTATCGTATTTAACAGATGAAGAATATGAACATTTTAGAGATAAACCATTCAACTCACTTGAATATCCACCCGTACCAAACGAACAGCTTACAGGAAAGAGATTCGCAGATATTAGCGTTGGTATTGGAGGTCAACCATCTCAACACGCTGGGCTTATTTATCCAAGTCCAATTGACAATTATTGTAAGTGCGTAAAAGGATTAAAATATTACGGTAGGTACATGGACGATATTTATATTATTCATGAGAGTAAAGAATATCTTAATAACCTTTTAAAAGAACTAATAGATATGGCAAAAGAAATTGGCGTATTTCTTAATCCAAAGAAGACACAGATTATAAAACTATCAAAAGGATTTATCTTTATGAATATAAGGTATGTTCTAACTGATACCGGAAGAATATTAAAAATTCCCGCCAAAAAGAATTTCGTTCGTATGAGAAGAAAACTAAAGAAACTAGCTCAAAAAGTAAAATCTGGCGAAATACAATACGAAAATGTGGCAAATATGTATAAAGGATGGAGAGGAACCATGAGGAAATACGACTGTTATAACAGGCTTAAAAACATGGACACTCTATTCAATAATCTATTTATCAATGAAAGGAAACCACAAAAATGAAATATGCAGTTATTACAATTGATGCTGCAACTAAGCGCATCATTAAGTCCGAACTTTATAAGGACGCTGAGAAAGGAGAAATCGAGGTCGATTCTCTTCCATCTGGTGATATCACAGATTATATTTATGACAATGGTGAATATGTATACTCTCCCGAATCACCAGATGACCCTACCGAAATCGAACAGCTAAAAGAACAAAGAGTTGCAGAAAGCAAAACTAAGCTAAAAAGCTATCTTGCATCTCATCCGTTGCAGTGGACTGATGGGGAATATTATTCTGTTACAGAAGAGAAGCAATCTCTATTAACTAGCAATTTAGCAGCCTATCAAATCTCCGTCTCCATGGGCTCTCCTATTGATTTAACTTGGAACACAACTGGCGATAGATGTAAGAGTTGGACTTTTGAGAATCTTGCGGCTCTATCTCTGGCTATCGTCAAATACGTTAAGCCTTTTGTTTCTAAGCAACAGGATTTGGAAATTCAGATTAATGAATGTACCACAAAGAAGGAAATCGAAGAGATTGAAATTAAGTACGAATAAAGGTTGATTATATGAAAAACTTTCTTAAAGAATTTTTTAAGATTGCAATTTTATTCCTTATTGGCGGGGTCACCTATTGCTGTATAGAAATCTTATGGCGTGGCTATACTCATTGGACTATGGGTGTTTTAGGTGGTTTCTGCTTCGTTATAATTGGTGGATTGAATAATTATATACCTTGGACTATGAAGCTATGGAAACAGGCTTTAATTGGCTCTTTAGTGGTTACGAGTTGCGAATTTGTATTTGGTATAATCCTAAATCTATTTCTTGGATTGCATATCTGGGATTATTCTAATATGCCATTCAATCTTCTTGGACAAATTTGTTTACCATTCACCATTGCATGGTTCTTCTTGTCATTTGTCTGTATTTTTATTGATGATTGGCTGAGACATATTCTATTCAAAGAAGAAAAGCCAAAATATTATTTTTGAAATGAGGTGATTCCAACGAAGAATATTATTGACATTTCTTATGCACAGGGCAAAATTACTGATGCACAATGGAAATATTTTAAAGAAAATTTAACAGGAATAATTATCCGTATTGGGTATCGTGGCTATTCTAATGGTGTTTTGAGATTTGACAAGTATGTTGATTATAACATCTTTAAGTGCCAGCAATATGGTATTCCATACGGCCTATATTTCTTTTCCCAAGCTATCAATAAGCAAGAAGGAATAGAAGAAGCCAATGCTATGATTCATACAGAATACTTCAAAGACGCTACACTTGGTATCTGGTTTGATTCCGAATTTAGTAATGAAAAACACAATGGAAGAGCGGATGCAATTTCTGTTAAATCAAGAACAGAAGCGGCTAAGGGCTTCTGTGATACTATCATTGCAACCGATAAACAAGCTGGCGTGTATGCATCATCTAGTTGGTTTAAGACTAATTTAGACATGAGTCAATTACCTTATCCTATATGGGTTGCACACTATAGTAGCGATTATTCTTATAAAAAGAACGTTGTACTATGGCAGTATACCAGCGATAATGATATGAAGGTTCCCGGCTTTGATAGGCTGGATTGTAATAAGGTTATTGACGAATCCTTTTTTGGTGGAGAACCTAATATCAAAACTAAGAAAGACTATATCAAGCAAATTCAATCCGCACTTTGTGTAACCACAGATGGTATTGCTGGCCCAAAAACAATCGCAGCAACTATTACAGTGAGCAAGACCAAAAATAATAAACACGCAGTTGTAAAACCACTACAAGAATACTTAAACTATCTTGGATATAATTGTGGCAATGCAGATGGTATTGCTGGTGCTAAATTTGATAACGCTGTAAAGCAATTTCAAAAAGACAATGGTTGTGTGGTCGATGGTGAACTAACAGCGCAAAAAACAACTTGGAAAAAACTTTTAACAGTCTAATCTATATATTAAGAGGGGACATATCGAAATGATATGTCCCCTCTTTTTGCGTTTTAATTCTTAAGTACAAGGATACCAATAACCATTCAGTTCAAGCGTGGGAATGCCATAATCCTTCGCCGCCTGATGTTCAATGCGGCATCCACGAGCATCCATCCAGCCATCCATAAAGACAGCTAGGTCTGCCTTTGCAAGAACTTCAAGAGAACGGCCTAGATATACAAGACTTGGCACATCTTCTGCAAAATGGAAAATAGTATCAAGAATATTAATATCTTCACCAAGATATTTTTTAAAATCCTTGACAAACTGTTCACGTTCCCACTTAATTTCTTCTGTCTTCTTGCCATTCATCGGCTGGCTAATAAACACATTCATCTTTGCCATTTACTTCTTCTCCTTATCCTTGGACACTACATTGATAAGCTCAAGAGCACCATTATAAATGGTCATAGCATCATCAATCCAATCAGTTAGATAGAAACCGGAAATGATAACACGAGAGCTACCCCTACCGTCGTTAGAAAGAGCATCGGCTTCTCTCTTTAGTGAGTTTAGAATTAGAATTAGTTGCTCAAGATTAGATAGGTCTAGCTGAGTGAGATAAAACACCTGACTTAGAATGGTTAGTACGCCTGTAGTTTTTAGTCTAGCATCTTTAATATCTTTGTCGAACATAATCTCGACCTCCTTTTAAATTATTATATCATATTTTGGTTTATTCGTCAATATATTGACGAGACATATATTCATAATGTCCCCAATGTTCAGCCCAATAATCGTCTCCGATTGCCTTATAATATTTTTTCATATATTCGTATTTACAAAGTTCTTCAATCTTATTTTCTTCCTTGTACTTTCCTTCCCAATACATGGAAGATAGTGCCAGCATTTCCCAAAGTTCTTGTTCTGTGGCGTTTTTCAGGTTGTCATTCCATTCAAACCCATATCCAATTCCAGAAATAGTGTATCCATATTTGCCAAATAAACTTGGAAATGTATTATCTGCGCCAAGCCAAGGAACGCATTTCTTCTTAAATACCTCTAAAAGGTCAAAGTTTTTAATATTAAATTCAAGATTATATGAAACATCCGCATCTACGCTGCATCCGTAACTCTCAAGCGTACCGTTTTTATCCTCATCTCCTTTCATAATATCATTGTAATCCTTTTCTGTCAGAATCCCATCATGATATAGTTTTTCGACTTTCTTTTTGCGCATAATTAACTCCTTTATTTATTACTGCTACCGAGAGCACCGGCACCACGTTCTGAATTAATCTTCTGTAGTTCTTCTAGGCTAATTTCAGAAATATTTACAACAGGAACATATTCAACTGCAAACTGAGCAATAGCCTTTAGAGTTGGTACGAGAACCACATCGCCCCCACCTAAATTAACTGTCATTACGCTATCAACGTTATTAGTTAGATAAATAGGAATATCGTTTCCGTTGTAAATTGACACAAACCACTGACCACGATAACCAGAATCAATCTGTCCTGCCATAACAATCATATTTGCTTTTGTGTTAGAACCACGTTCACGAATAGCGATACGATACTTCTCGTCGAAAGCACTATACAAACCAGTTGGCACTAATTCATTAGTATGAGGTGGAATTACAAAATCATCCGTAATATGTGCATAAATATCGTAACAACCATCTTCATCACGCTTAGTAGGAAATTTAACAGAATCATCTTCACGAGCAAATTTAATATTGTATACTGATTCAATATTGTTCACCTTTTCTAGTGTTGTCTTAATCTCTTCATAACTTGCCACGCTTTGATTTTTTAGAAAATTATAAACCATTTCTTTATCCATTATAAAACTCCTTCTTCCATTGATTATATTTAGCTTGCTTATTTGTTTCAATAAAGTTAAGCAAGTCATCAATTTGTTTGTTTACAAATTTAATCTTTTCTTCTCTTGGAATTTCTTCAAAAGATTTTGGCTTTGTCTCTACAACATTCTGTAACTCGTCTATTTCTTGACCTCGTTGCCTCTCATATTGATTCTTGTAATCTTTCATAACGACATCAATATAGCGACTATTGCCACCATTTAACGTGTAATTATAATACATTCCATAAACAAAATTATAATTACTCCAATCATCTGATAAAATAGCCTTGCAATACTCTTCGTCAATATTTTCTTTTACTCTATACAAAAACTCTTCGTTATTAACTTTATTTTTGCGAAATGGATTCTGACCTTTTGGTTTATTCTTTGGACTATAACTCATAATCAAATCTATCAAAACAAAATTTTACTTACTATCAATACCTGAAAATTCTTTTAATGCACTTTCAATGGCTTGTTTGTAGCCACGCCAATACATCAAACTTTCAGTAGAAAAACTATGATTTTGTATCATATTGTTTACAAAAGCAAGTTTCCCTGACAAATATTCTTCTAACTCCATATTTATCGCACCCTATTTTTATTTTATGCGTACCATTTATATGTCTGCATAAAAGTCCAAACGCCGTCTCCAAATCCAAGTTTTTCAAGAGTGTCACACATAAGAGCGTCCATCGACTCATGTGAAAACTCAATATCCTTATACCGGCTACGGGCTTTCATCTCTTTGTTAAATTTATCAATCATTTCTTGCGGGATGTTGTACATACTTGTTCTCCTTTTTATTGTTTCTTGGGAAAATTAATGGAGCTTGCATCACGTTAGATATGCTAGGAAAATATTCAACAGTCTCACCGCCATCTGGGAACCAACGCTCGTATTCTTCTTGTAGCTCATTTACTGTTTTATCTATCTTAATTCTTCCTAAGAAGTCTCCACTTCTATTGTAGTAATTTATATATAAGATTCTTTCTATCTCATATTCTTGTTCTATCAAGTATTATCCCTCTCTATGCCAAAAGTTTTATCGAACACTATAATCCAATTCATTTGCCAAGTAAGTCTACCTAAGAGTTCTAAGAAGTCTTTTCTATCACGCATATCGTTGATGAAATTGTCAAAATCTTCCTCAGAGGCATTAAGACATACAGACTTCATTCTCTGCCAAAATCTTCTGTTCTCACAGTTTTCATCCCAAAGAATGTCTCTGCACGCTTCTGCTGCTAATTTTCTAGCTTCGTCTTTCTTTGTCATGTTAAATCCTCAATGAAAGAAAACTTTCATTCACTAAATACTAAAGTCCTATCTACAGGACTATTGATGGAACAAATCTCTTTCTTACATTCAGGGCAAATTGCATGATGTAGAGTATAATGACTAATTTGCTTTGTTTCGTCATTTAACAGAGAATCATTATCTGCCCAAAATTCACAACCACAATCACAGACAAATTTAACAGCAATTCTTCTCGATTCGACACTATGTTTTGTAATTTTAATCATGTTTCTCCTTGTCGCTAAAGAACTTATAAACACTGACATAATTTAAGTCAGATGTATAGTACAGAACATCATACACCTTTGTGTCAATCTTTTCACTATATAGACTGCTTACAAACTCAAACCAACTTTTAGTGTTACCATTGTAGCTTCCGCGTTTCAGATAATAAAGCCTACTCCGTCTGTCTCTCACTATGAATGCGAACCCACCATTTACAAACTCTTTTGGGTTTCCGTCCTCTTTTACAGAATGCCAAACGACCTCTTGTTTAATCATAGTAAATGCCTCAAACCACTCAGATATTTCTCTTTAAGTCTATCAGTCAACGTATCCGTTAAACTTAGATGGTCTTTGATGTCTGCCAATTTAACAAACCATGCAATTTGACCATAGCGTGTTCTGGCACTATCATGAATCTTCCGACAACAATCCTCATACTTCATACCTTTGTTTGTAAGAAGCCTTAGAGCTTTGTAAGTATCTTCATAATCAGGATACAACTCATACGGTTCCCAATCCGTGTCTTCAATTAAGTCGTGCATCATAGCAACTGCCCAACACTCGTTTCTGATATCAACAGGAATTGCTTCATTATCAGACGTATAATCAGCTACACGGTTTGCATGGTCGAATGTCTCTTTGTCGTAATATTGTCTAGCCGCATGAACTGCAATTTTGATAAGTCTATAATCTGGTGTATCTAAAACAGATTGATATTCTTGCATTTAATCACCGCTTCCTTTTATAATTATTACAGATTTGAGGTGGGTTATTAAATCTACTGCCTCTACAATTACAATCATAAGTCCACGTTGCATTGTTATCTTTGTATTTTAAATTTTTACAAGTATCGCAGAGTGGCAAATCAGACTGTGGCTCTTCGGAAACTTTTTTTGATGATTTATAAATCAAGGCTAAAATACGAAGGATATAACCCAAACCAAGAATCAGAAGAACGCCAATTCCAATTTTAATAAGTTGCCAAATAAGATTAATCATAATTCGTCACCAACAAATTATTCATTTTTATTTACTCAATCCAACTATCATAAATTTCGATAATATCACTCTGGATGTTTGCGTTTCTATTCTGGAACCACTTACTTCCAATAATTAAAGGATAATTTACTCCCTTTACAAGGCTATCTAATTCTTCAATAGAATTAATTTCAATACTTCCTTCACACTCTTCGTTTGGGCTTTGTTTAAAATTGAAATCTTTCAAAACAGGATATGCTTTAATAATTGGACTGCTCATAGATGCGGATTCAATCTCAAATTTCATAAATATCACCAATTTCTTCACGAATAAAAGTGCCAGCATTTTTCTTTAGGTCATCAAGAGTAGAATTATTCCAAATCACATAATCATAATCATAATTTAGAACATTCATATCACTCTCATTTGTAATCTTTGCTTCTGCTTCTGGATTACGAATTAGGATAGTCTTTGCGTTAAATTCTTTTTTGTACTTATCAATTTCTTCTGGTTCACGAACGTCAATAAATACGAAGTCATATTCATAATCATCAATCTTATTTGGGTTATCCGTCTCGTCCTGTTCTGTCCAAAAACGAACTTGACTCACTGTCTTTTTGAATGGAATATCGTCATACTCAGTAAGAAGATGTTTTAGGCCGCTTAGAAGATTGCGACCCTTCTCGTCTTTCTTGCCGTCCCAGCCAAGTTTGTATGCCATAGCTTTAATCCAGTCTACACTAGAAAACTGAACACAATAAATCTTATGGTCATCATAACCTTTACACATATTCACAAAAGTATCTTTGCCAGCAGTTGATACACCATTAAGAATATAGTATTTTACTTGCACGTTTATCCCTCGCTTTCTGTAAGTATTATAACATAAAAGGGGTAGAGTTGTCAAGACTCTACCCCAATATTTTTTAGATATTTACAAGAACTTCGTAATTGGTAATATGCCAGTAATCCTTTTGCTTTTCAAGATGTTTGCAAAGAATTACATCACCAACTTGAAATTCTTCATGATAATTTTTAGAAGTGATAGTGTAGTTAGACTGCTTGCCACTACCAATACTTTGTGCTGTAATTTGACGCGCCCATACTCTACCACTAGCTTTAGATTTTAGTGTTTTGACATCAAGAATATACAGCTTTGGTCTATCTTCTTGCTTACCTGTTGCAAGGTCAACATAACCCATATACTCTCTCTGAACTTCTGCTTTTTCTTTAATAGTCATTGGTTTAATGCCAAGCGACATAATCAAAGTTTCGCATTCATTCAAAATAGCCATGTTATCTAGCTGAGAATAAGACTTGGACTCTTTGCCAGTCTTAGTAACAGAGACAGAATGTCTTTCTACAATTGCCCTTACGACATCGCTGTTAGCTAGTTTTTCTTTCTTCAATGTCTTTGCCGTACCAAACATATCATACATCTTAACAAGACGTAGAAGCTCTTTAGCATTACCAAATTCATCAAAGAAATCTAGTTTAATAAGGATATCGAGCTGACGAGAGTTTACAGAGGTCTTTTCGTAAATATCTCGTAGTAGGTCTACAAAGGAATCATAATGGTTATCTCTTAAATTATATAAATCATCAGCGCAAGACTGGTTCATAAATTTAACAGAGCCGATGCCTTTATAGATTGAATTAGACTCTTTATCGGGAAAATACTCCGCCTTAGAGTGTCTAAATTTAGGTGGCAAAATTTTAATCTTTTTCTTTGTGGCGTAAGCCGTTGCTTCGATTGTGCGCTCTGAATTTCCTTGCCATTCATTCAAACAACAGCTTAGAAATTCAAGAGGATAATAATAACGAAGCCAAGCGCACTCATAAGAAATATAAGCATAACTGTAAGAGTGAATAGAAGAGAAACTATAGCGAGTAGCGTAAAGAATACAACTCAAGAAAACTTCCATAATCTCGTCTGTTTTAGCATCAGACAGATTATATTTTACTTTTGCGTTTTTCTCGAATTTTTCTCTAATGATGGGCAATTGCTCTTTTGTGCCAAGTTTTTTCGCAATACAATTGTGGCAAACTACTCCATCAGCAATGAAGTTGTGCGTATTCTCTACGCCAATATCATATACTTCATCTTCGTTATCATCACAAATAGAAATTACCCTCTGCGTAACAAAATCACTATTTACAATAGCATACGTTTCTGGCATATAAACAGCAGAACACATTTCTTTTGCGTCATCAACGTTGAGCGGATACCCGTTTGTCACTCTAATTTCTCTGCCAAATTTCTCAAGGGCGACATCTCTCATAGATAAATTTCTATCATAACAATACTTGGAAAATTCTTTTTTACAAGACTCTGGAACAAAGTATCTCCCGGTGTTATTCAAAAGAACAATATTATTAAGTTCATTATATTTTTCTCCAACAATATAACAAAGAATATTGTCTTTGAACAACCGAAGAGAATCTTTATCCCCAATAGCTAGAGTATAAGAACTATAATCGTACCCAGACACCCTTTTTGTTCCAACCTGAGAATAAATGCCGAATTTCAAAAGCTGTGCCTGTAGCTGATACACCAGATTTCTGCTAATGCTATAATACTCAATAGTCTGTCTCCCGATATTATAGCCGCCATCAGTATTGAACATTCCTGCTAAGAAATAAGCGAGCTTTTCAGTTGCAGAATAGTGCTGAATTTGAGCGGGAATTTCTTTTTCTGCCGCCTTATGATTTAAGCCAAATTTAACGAGAAGATTCCAAATCGAGTCCTTAAAATTACCACTCTTGATTTTGCATTGATATACCTTATCAACAGTTTTACCATCAGTTACAAACATAGAGAACTCTGGGATTCCTTTAACACCAATCTGCGCTACACTTGCCTTAAACTTCTCAATAATCTCCATATCAGAATTTGTAAAGGCAAGACGCTCTTTTAAAGAAATTGTTCCATCTCCGATTAAAGCACCAAGCATCCAAAGCGTATCATTACTTGGTTTTTTATTACTCTTAATTCCATCGTTGTACTTTTTAATTGCTTTTGGAGTAAACACAAAATCTTTTGTTGTTAAATCCTTGGCTTCGACGTAACCTCTTTGTGTCAAGATTTTGTGGTCTGCCGTGCATCTAACTTTAAATCCACTATCACACTTTACTTCAACAGTATGTTTTTTGCCATTATCATATTTGCTGATAACTTTGTTAGAAGAACAAGCGTAATTATCAAATGTACACACGGTGTCTCCAACTTCAATGTCTTCGATATTTTTTAGAGAACCGTCAGACATCAGAATCTTAGAACCACGAGCCACACATTTTCTGAGCTTGTCCGATTCCAGAAACGTATACCCGCAAAACTTTTGTACAAAAGACATCTGGGATTCCTGCATAATAGGATAGCCCATTTCATTTGCAAGTAAATCGTCAATATCTTTTACACCAGAAACATAGCCATCGCCCTGAACAGCTTTAGGATATACTTCTTTTCCGCAAGGACGAATCAATGCGCTAATATAAGCAAATAGGTCAAACTTGGTAATAGATGGGTTAGATTTCTTAATTTTACGCCAGACTTTATCAGAATACATCTGAGAAACAGTCCTTGCACCATAAGGGCTGTTGACTTCAAAAATCAAAGAGGTATCATCACGAACGGACTCCCAAACCTTATCATCATTGACATCAATAGTCTTAGCAGATAATTTAGGAATATTTGCAAGCTTGCAACTCTTATTGATACAAGAGATGTTAGTCAAGCCTAACACATCTTCCTTAACAAAATTTAGAGAATCAAGCTCTTTCATATTTAGAACGGAAACAGGGTATTCATCACCACTAAGATAACAAGTACCAATTTCTGATTCTAGGTCTACAGTCGCGGCAACGACACCACTTGCGTGAGCGCCAATACTTGTACAAACGCCTTGAGCCAAATCTACATACTTAAAAAGTTCTGCATATTTTTTACGCCAAGACTCGTCGATAACTTCCTTTTTGTTCTCCCCTTCCGATACTAAGCAAATCGCATTACAAATTTCATTCACAGTATCAAGAGGAATTTCAAGTCCACGTCCAAAATCTCGAATAGAACCTCTTAGACCCAAAGTGTTAAAAGTAATGATTTCAGTAGTCTGCATATTGGAAAAATCCATTTTGTCATGGAGCATCCAATATTTAGTTCTATCCCTATCCTCATTACCCCAGTCCAAGTCCACGTCTGCTAGACTATATTTATCCTTATTCATAAAGCGCCAAAAAGCAAAATTATGCCTCATAGGGTTGACTTCTGTGACATGAAGAATATACAGCGCAAGGCTAGATGCAGCAGAACCACGAGCAGGGCCACACCAAATATCATGATTATGACACCATGTCGCAATGTATTCCTGTAGAAGAATATAGTCTACTGCGTCAACCGCAATAAACGTCTCCATCTCTTCATTAAGACGGTCAATTACTTGTTCACGAGTAAAACCATCTTCCATTACATACTTAATAGAAGCCTCATTAAACAATTTTGAACGCAAAAGTTCTGTAGAATTTGGGAACACCTTCGGGTACTTAAAAGAAGTATCGAGAGTGATATTCTCTACCATATCTGCCATCACATTTGTGTTTTGGATTGCTTCGAGATATACTTCTTCTGGTAGACAATTTTGTTTTTGGTATGCTTTTACAAGTTCATCATAAGTCTTAAACGTCAAATCCCATTCCGCCTCGTCATCATTGAACTGGACTTTTTTAGACTTTTGTAGAACCTTTCTCGCTTCCGCATGAGCGTCATTCAAGGCATGGGTGTCAGTGCCAGCAATAAGTGGAATACCATACTTTTTACTCAATTCATAAAGGTATAGATTATATTCCTTTTGTTTCTCAACATTATGATGTTGGATTTCAAGGAAACATCTATCTTTATGCGCCGCCAAGAACTCGATAAAACGATTCTTGATATTGTCATTTCCTTTACATAGGATTCCACCAACACAAGCCGACGTGACAATAATATTATCACTTGTGCTAATAAGTTGCTCAAAAGTAATTCTTGGAGAATAGTATCTCTGCTCTTCTCTAAATGCGATGCTTGATAGCTTGTTTAATTCTTTTAGGCCAGCAAGATTTTTAGCAATCAGAACACAGTGATAATTGTCACGAATTTTGTGAGGGGTTGGATTATCTTCTGTCTCCCACGAAAGTTTCTCAGTTACATAAATTTCGATTCCGTGCAAATACTTCATTCCTGCCGCTTCAATAGCATCCTTTTTCTTTTTCCACAGGAAAAAGTTTCCATGCTCGGAAAAGCACAAGGCATTCATTCCGCACTTTTTAGCACGAGCAACATAATCTTGATATTTCGTAACACTATCCATGCCAGCGCCAGATAGGTTAGAAATGTCTGTGTGACAGTGGTAAATCGTATAATTATTCAAGTTGCCAACTCCTTTCTAATTATTATTATAGCACAAAAAGACAGGTCTGTCAAGACCTGTCTAAATTTATTTGTTAAATTTTAGAATGGAAGATTTGGCTCTTGTGCTGACTCAGTTGGAATATCAGGTTCAGAAGTAAAAGTAGGTGCAGGATTAAATTTAAGCTCAGGAATATTGGCAACAATTCTCTTACTTAAATTATCATCATAATGAATCTTATTGCCAAGCTCACGTTCCCAACGATAACGCATATTAAGTTCCTGTTCATCAGAGAAAATACGCATAGAACAGTTGTCATAATAGAGCTTTAGCTTACTGCCAGCCTTACCACTTTGACGGTCTTTTACAACAGATAATTGGAAATCGTAGCCCTCAGAATCTTCATTCAGAATCTTACAGGCAATACATCTATCAGCAATATTGGCAATCTCCATAGCGCCAGCAACGCTTTGTAGGCCAACCTCTGTTTCGCCTTGTGCCAATTTACGAGAGTGAGCAACAAGAGCCACTTCAACAGGATATCTACGAGTAAACATCTTTACTTGTTTAATAAAGTCCGTCTGTTTCTCTAGCTTTGTATCGCCAGCGCAACCTCTCAAATCAAGACACATCAAATTATCAATCACAAAACACGTTGTATTATAACGACGATAAGCATAATCCATCTGTTGTAATAGACTCATACTTTCTGTGCTAAGAGAACTGTCGTCTGAGCAATCATCATACACAAATAGATTTTCGTGATAATACTGACGGATTAAATCTGTTGCCTGTTTAGACACCGCATAACCCTTTGGACGGTCTGGGCCATTATCATACTCAATAATATGACGGTCTCCTGCAAGCGGTCTAAAAATATTACCTAGCAAGAATTGAGCAGGAATCTCACCAGAATAAATAAATACATTCTGATTTTGTTCCAATGGAGCGGCTACACAAATCTGATTTAGTAGGCTGGATTTGCCATTACCGGCCAGAGCCGTAATCAAAGTAAGTGTGTTTTCAAAATTGCCATACAGAACCTTGTTTAAGGCTTTAATACCAAAAGAAATATTTGGCACGTTCTGCAACTGCATTTCTTCGTAATCAAACAAGTGCTTAACACGAGGATTATCTACCGCTTTAGCATCCGCAATCATTTTTAGGACTGCACTGCCATCAATAGCAATCATCACATTATTGGCATCTGTTTTACGAATGGGTTTCTCTTGGTTAAATTGCTTATAGTATTCTTCAACTGCTTCCTGTGCATAATCGGGAGACTCAACGATATAGCAACGATACTCTCCTAGCTTCTGAACAATCTTCTTTGTTCCTTCTTCGCCAGCAGTATCATTATCAAGCCACAGAATAATCTTCTTAAATTTCTCAAGGAAATCGAAGTTGTACTTAATCCAGTTAAGGTCGGTAGCGCCACCCGGAATAGACACTACATTGTGTTCGCCAGACTGCCAAACAGCCATTGCGTCAAGATTTCCTTCACAAATCGTGAGCGGCTGAGTAATATCAATATGGTTGATGTTAAATAGGGAATAGCAAGAAGAACAATCACTCTGCCACCAATACTTAGACTCACCATGTTTTACAGCGTGAGCATGACGATACTTGACACCAACAAGTCTGCCATTAATGTCCTTAAATTTGAATTGAACATCACCCTTCTGAGTCTGTCCAATATCAAAAAACTTAATAGCCTCTTCTGTGAATCCACGCTTCTTTAGATAAGCAACAGCGTTAGAATTATCTTCTACCGAATCATCAACAGGGAACTTATAATTTTCTAGGCTTTCACGTTCATCGTAACCAAAGCCACGCTTGAAATCAAATTCAATATGGCAACGGTCAAATAGACGCTTTAGAGCTTGTGCATAGGTTTCATCATAAGCATACATATACGCATTGATGATACTATAATTACCGCCATTGCTAAAGTCATGATAGCAGAGGTCTTTTTTATTCCAAATAAAACTAGGGTTAGAATCACTTGAGAACGGAGAAGAACCAGTTAGCTTTTCTTCATCAAAATTACGAAGATTCATCAGCTTCGCAATCTCAATAGCCTGTTCTTCATTGCCAAGCATTTGCTCAGCTTCTTTAATTTTGTCTAGCAAATCAGCCATGTTAATACCCTTTCTTTTCTTATTGGTGACTTACACAAAGACCACAGCTATCTTTATAACCACAAAGATTTCTTCCGTAAAAGTCATTTTTATAGTCCAAAAGTTCTGAATACTTACTGTGTCCATCACCAAAACGTAATTTCTTGTTATCAGTATTATAACACGGATTCTCGAATTTTACAATAGGGTCTTCAAGTTCTAAGCAAAAATTATTTGTTTCTTCCACCTTAAATTTATCCCAGTTTACAGACAGAATAGAATCAATAGTTTTCTTTGCCCAATCCATAGCCATACGATATTCCTTCTTGTCAAAAGGAATAACTACTAGCTCACCCTTACGGAACATATTAAAGTATAGCGTCTTAGGCCACTCACCATATTTCTCATGAACGGCATAAGAATAAAGATAAAGCTGTTTTGCGTAATCAGCCAGTTCTTCTTTTGACTTAAATTTTGATTTAGACTTATGGTCAATAACAATCAAACGACCGTTCTTCTTGCTTCTTGCAATAAGGTCAACCTTACCATTAAACAAAGCATAATCAGTAATAGGAATCTCAAACTGATATTCAGACTCAAGAATTTCCCAATTAGAATATCCTTCAAATTTTGAGAAGTATTCTACGCCATCTGCGTAATAGTAAGGATAAAGGTCTTTTGAAAACGTATCAGACATTTGTACGACGAAACTAGACGGTACTTCTGTTGCAAAATTATCCTGATAATAACTAAGCATTTCCCAAACTTCTAGTTCTCCCTTTTCGTACATCTCAAGAATCTTATGACAGAATGTTCCAAACTCACTCAGACCGCTCTTATCATTCTTCTTTTCATGTTTAATATAGTTCTTGTAATAACAAATTGGACACTCACCAAAATTCTTTAGCTTTGAAAATGAGAAAGTTGGTAGCTTCTTTTGATTCTTTTCTTCTTCCATACTTCCCCTCCTTAACATAAAAGCCACCACCAATCAAGGTGGTGGCTAAACCATCAGTTAATAAATTAATTTCTTGACAGTTTCTTAGAAGGGCAGGTCATCAGAAGCGGCAGGAGCGTTATTGGCAGGAGCAGACTTTGCCGCAGGAGAAGGAGCATCCTTGCTAGTATTAGCATTACTAGACATAAACTCCCAACGGTTTACAATCTGGCTCACACGAGTAATCTTGGTGTCCTTACCATCACCCTCAGTAGTAGAAGAACTCATACGGGCATCAATTAGAATAGGTTGACCCTTCTTAAAGAACTTGCAAATACCTTCTGCGGTCTGACCGAAAGCAGTAAAAGGAATGAAGATAGGCTTATTACCATCCTTTGTGTGGACATCCTGTGCCAGAGTAAAGAAGGTGTACTTATTGCCGTTAGACTCCTTTAGTTCAGGGTCAGCAACAAAACGACCAGAAAAATGTAGGGTATTCATAGATTTAGTCTCCTTTAAATTTGTTAATATTATTATATATAAAACCTGACAAAAAGTCAAGTATTGTTTTTACTTCTTTCCAACATCGTTCTTTGCAACGAGGTCAACAAGAACCTTCTTTGCAACATCCAGATTATCAATGGAGTTATAATTTGCACTACCATGATACTTAGTGATAATAGCCATCAGCTCAGGCTTGGTAATCTTCTTATCAGCAACAAGACTTTTTGCAAGACCATCAATCTGCATAATAGTTGCCTTTAGTTCGTTCTGTACAACAGGGTCAACAGGAACTTCTTCGGGAAGGTCTTCACCAGCATACACAAACAGACCAATGCCAAACATTGCAAGGTTCTTAACAAGGCAGCGCATAATCGTCTTGTTAATATCGAACATGGTGGCCGCTTCTACGGTCTTCATTTCTGTGCCAGTCTTTTCCTTGCGGCGAGTCTGAGGATTATACTCATACTTTGCGACCTCATACTGGTAAGGAGCATCACGCATAGCCTTATTTGCGCCGTCCATGACAGGAAGCCACATTTCATGAGTGACATCTTTAATAGTCACGCTAGTATAAACCAGATAGCCAGTCTTAGGGTCAAGAGTATAAGGTAGCTGTGCTTCGCCAAACTTCTTCACCTCATAAGACCAATCAGGGCATACCTTAGACACCTCTGCAACAGCCCAAGGCCAAGACAGATAGGATAGACCATTCTTCTTTTCAATGTGACTGCTTGCATCAAGGTAATACAAAGTATTAAAGATATCGCCTACTGTTTCAGGAATCTTCTTTTCTTCCGGCATTATTTAATCTCCTTTTGTGTTAAATTTTAGTTATTCTCGCCCTTATTCACAAACTTATTAGCATTACGACGCTTCTTGCAGTTAGAACAATGACAAGGGTAAGTACCGTGTGCTTCATGCCATTCATTGAGCTTAGACTCCTTAATAGGGAACCAACCGCCACAGTCTACACACTGAAACATCATATACTTCTCACGCATAGGCTTGTCATTTTCAACAGGCTCAATCATGTTAATCTTCTTTTCTTCCATCAGTTGTTCTCCTTAAAATGATTTTCGATAAAGTAGTCACAGGCACACTTCATATCTTCGAGCTTGCCACACATTTCATCTGCGATATGTTCTTCCTTATCGGCAACATCCAGCAGATTCTTAGCGATTGCACGAAGATTCTTAGCCATGGTCATATGCTGGCCAATACGGTCATCAGTGGCGAGAATGTTAAACTTCTTCTTCGCCATAGCCTTACCAAACTCTACATCATACTTATCATTCTCATGAGGACGAACGTGGCAAGTAATACGCTTGCCGGGAACATCAAATTCACCGATGATAGTGTGAACAGTCAGGCGTTCAGTAGAACCGTCAGCAACCGTTGTCTTGTTAAAAATCTTAGTAACCATTTTGTTTTCTCCTTAAATTTTGTTAATAAAAACGTGTTTTCAGGAACCAGTCGGGATTGGTTTCTATATAATATTATACTCAGAAAAAATTGTTTGTCAAGACCTATTTGAAATTATTTTTGAAAAATTTTCAGGCTCCAAGAAGTTGTATGCCGTATATCTGCACAAACATAGCTTCTGTTTTTCAGAAACATATCCATGAGTATCATAATATGACACAATAGACCTACAGAGCCTTCTATAATCAGTTTCGGGCTTATTTTTACTATTAATCATGTCATTGATTTGATATACAGTAAACTCCTTATATAGTCTATCAATAACTTCTTGTCTAGGTAGACGCACAGGCTTTTGTACATCCATCAACATTTTCAAACCCATGCGTTATCACCATTACTTTCTAGTTTTACGGTCGTTCATACAACGAATAAGGAAATCGTACACATCAGACCAATCATTCAGTTCTGGGCTAGAGCCATCTGCGAATTGAATATCTCCAAGTTCATAGTCACGAAGATAATTTCTTTCGTAGCACAGGTATCCAAGCCAATCATCTTCTAGGTCATCAAACTGCTCTTGGATAACATACATAAGAGCACCTTCAAGACCACTACTCATAATAGATGAGTCATCGTCATAATCACGGAGCACCTTATTAATAGCGGTTTCAAAATCGTCATGCTTTGTAATTGCTTTCATGGCTTTTACAAACGCTTTTCTACTAATCACTCTTAATACCTCCAATCATCATGTTCATCGGTGAAACAATACAAAAGAACAATAGCAACCAAAATAATCCCAAGAACTGTCATAAAACAACTCCTTACTTAAAAATTGCCTTCATTACGACCAGTGCTACAACACACATAAATAGAGTATACATAGTTGGTCTCCTTTCTTTCTTTTCTATAAGTATTATATCACACGAACAAATTTCTGTCAAGACTTTATCCCAACATTTTTTCAAGCTCTGCGATTTCGTCTTCTACGTTCTTAATTCTCATCTGATAATAACTTCTCATTTTACTATTCGCACTTTCACTCAAAGTAATAAGATTATCTAGCTCGTTCTTTCTATCATTAAGTTCGTTTACAAGAAAAGCGCTCATCTCTTCCTGTTCAAACAGAGCCTTATATTTTTTATAAAGGATGTAAATTTCCTGTCCAGTCTTACAATATGTACTTCTTTTTTTACTAGCTCCCTCTCCGCATCCATACCAGCACAATGCTCTCTCTACATTGCCCTCACTTTTACTGAGATAATATTCAAGCATCTTTACACCACATCTAATATTAGTTCTCTCATCATACAAACTATCAGCACTCACACCTACAAAATTAAGAACATCCTTACTTGTACTAATCTGCATCAATCCCCTATACTTACTTCCCACGTCCCCCTGAAATCTACTTTCATGTTCTATCACACCCACCACCAATGCTTTCATATCTAGGGCTTCTAGCCCTGAATGTTGGTTCGCAGAACCAAAAGTTTCAGTATCATACTCTTCTACCAGTTCTTTCTTATTCCACATCTCCCAATCCTCTTTCCAATCTCCATATACTCTCTC
>ERZ808286.83-NODE-83-length-77271-cov-5.943367_pt1 | contig 77271 bp, 69 predicted proteins | sample MGYA00521276_ERZ808286 | MGnify/ENA primary metagenome ERZ808286 (study PRJEB31516, sample SAMN03275607) | gut metagenome | biome: mammalia-associated habitat; material: feces | host: Papio cynocephalus | place: Kenya | collected 2012-08-01 ... | reverse complement strand
TTTCCCGCCCATAGACAAATAATCCAGCATAATTCTTTTCACTGAACTATGAAAGGTGCCTCTGCCAAAAGAAGAACAGTTGATGTAAACCGGTTCAGAGATGCTGTAAAGTATATCAGTTAAACAACCTCTAAAGTGCCAACCATTCTCAGGGAAGGTCAAAGTGAATTTCGTTAGAAGGAGTAAACATAGCCAACAATTCAACTTTTCTCACCGTTTTATCTAAGAAAAGCTGTATATTTGCAGAAATCTTACATAAATCAAAGTTTGCTATATGTTTCTTGAATTTTGTGTCAGCAACTACCTGTCCATAAAAGATGAATTGAAATTATCATTTGTAGCTTCAACACTCAGAGAAAATCTCTCTGAACCCAACGATACTATTCCTCTGTCAGATACTGGGATATCCCTTTTACGAAGTGCTGTGATATACGGAGCCAATGCTTCTGGAAAATCCAATTTACTAAAAGCCATTAGCTTCTACAAACGCTTTATCGCGGACTCCTTCAAGGACAGTCAAGCCGGAGAACACATTGGAGTGGAAAATTTCCGTCTGAATTCCACCACAGCCGGAGAGCCTACGACTATGGAGGCTACATTTACAAATGGAGACACGATCTACCGTTATGGCTTTGAAGTAACGGATACGGCTGTTTGCACAGAGTGGTTATATCAACGGGCCAATAGGAAAAGAGCCAAAGAAGTTGAGATATTCTACCGTGAAAACAAAAGTACGGCAGTCCACTCCAAAAGCTCTTTACTGCAAGAATTGGTAAATAAAAAGATGGTGAGGGACAATGCTCTGTTATTGTCAACTGCTGCCCAGTTCAATGACCCTAAAGCCGTTGCCATCCTGCAATGGCTGAACGATATGCAGGTACTCTTTTGTAGCGAAGATGAAAAGCTATGGCAGCAAGCCATCAAACATCTGGATGATGAAGTCCTCCGTAATCGCATTACAGCTTTTGCAAAATACGCAGATTTGGGCATTGAAAGCATTACCAAAATTGACAATCGTATCGTAAGCAACTACCGTCAATATGATGATAACGGAAAAGAAATCAATAACGTGGCTTTTTCCTTCAACGGCAATGAGTCCGAAGGTACCATAAAATATTTTTCTTTGGCATATCCCATCATTGACGCGTTGGATAACGGAAAACGCATCGTGATTGACGAGTTAGATTCCAAACTACACCCGCTGTTAATCAGAAAGATTGTCACTTTATTCAATTCTTCCGAAACAAATCCAAAAGGAGCGCAGTTGCTTTTCACAACGCACGATACCTTTTTGCTCAGTGCGGATTTATTTCGCCGAGATCAGATCTGGTTCACGCAAAAAGATAATTTTGGAGCGACTGAAGCTTATTCATTGGCAGAATACAAAGTCCGTAGAACCTCGCCTTTTGAGAAAGATTACCTGCAAGGCAGGTATGGTGCTACTCCTATAATTGGAGATATGGAGAATGTCTTTAAAAATCAGAAGTAATTATGGGACAGCGAAATAAAAAAGACCACCGAAAAAGTGACCTTATCCGTCGTCAGGGAATAAGAAATGTCAAGCAATCATTCCTGATTGTTTGCGAAGGAGTACGTACAGAACCGGATTATTTCAAGGCATTCCGTGTGACCACGGCAACAGTCAAGGCTGCAGGACAGGCTATGAATACAATCAGCCTGGTAAACAAAGCCATCAGCATAAAGGAGACTGACCAAAAGAAAAAAACGTCTTTACGACCAATGCTGGGTAGTGTTTGACAAAGATGATTTTCCTGCCAAGGATTTTAACCAAGCCATCATCCTTGCCCATAAGAACGGATTCAAAGTCGCATATAGTAATCAGGCATTCGAGTATTGGTTTCTTCTGCACTTCAATCTTTATAAAGGTACGCTACACAGAAACAATTATGCCGGAATGCTTACCAAACTGACAGGAATACCATATTCTAAAAACGAAGGATTTGGTGCCATAACGTACAACAGACTTGTTGGGATGCAAACTCAGGCCATTAGAAACGCTGAAAGCGTATTAGCGGAAATGTCACAAGGCAATCCGGCTTTAGAGGAATCTTCCACAACGGTTCACCTGTTGGTTTCTGAATTGAATAAGTACATATAAACAAAAAGCAGCAGCCTCTTTTGCCTGCCAAAAGAAAAAGGCACAACAGGCTTTTGTGAACGACTCACTCGATAAGAGGTTTAGTTTAGAACTTGATTAGATATACAAAAACCAAACTAAACCTGCTTTTATCATAGACTTGGACATTTTAGAAATGTTGCAAAACCAAACTTCCAACACAAGGGACAAACCGGGGACAAGCGAAAGAAAAACGAGGGACAAAAAAAATGTCTCTTAACTTTCAACGTCTCTTATTTCTATGAGTCTTATTGTTTTCCTCTCTTTTGGCACGCAAAATTTTGTCCCCAGTTTGTCCCTCCAACAATCCGCCCACAACAAAATATAGTTGTATATCAATAAATTATCACATAAAATATCATTCTGCGTGGGGAAATAAACATTCTGCGTCGGAAAGTAAGGGATGATTACCAATGATTAGCACATATTCATCAATATCACAGAGGTTAAACAACAATGGGCAAGACTGTAACAACATATTTAATTGACGGAGATCCAAAAGGAACTCAATACGCATTCATTAGCAACAAGATTTGCCAAATGTTTGTCGTGCCACGTTCTAACCTCTCTTATCTAAACACACAAGAGAAGTTGCAAAAACCTGCGTTTTATATATTGCCGGGGGAAGACGAATCAACCAAACCGCAGGCATATATCGGTGAGACCGAAAACTTCAGGGACCGTGTAAAAGACCACGACAGCAAAAAAGCGTTTTGGCAAAAAGCTCTCATATTCGTATCGAAAGATGCCGACATGACTAAAGTAGATGTACAATACTTAGAGTATAAAGCGATAGCTGAAGCAAAGAAAGCAAACGCTTTTGTTTTAAGCGATAATAAACAAATCCCTAAAGCGCCAAATCTTCCGGAGTATCAACAAGACTCTATGGATGAATTTTTCAAAGATGTAAAGTTTCTGGCATCATTCATTGGCTGTAATATCTTCGAAATCTCACAAGCCAAAAGCGAGCGTTTGTTTCACATAAAAGGCAGAGGATGCAATGCAAAAGGTTTTTATAGCTCCAATGGATTTTCCGTTTTGAAAGGAAGCATCATATCCCCAGCAATGACCCCTTCTTTCAAATGGAAAGAAAAGCGAAAAAAGATGCTTCAAGACTACCCCCGCCAAGGAAAACGGGATATGGGTATTGAAATCGGATAAAACCTTTTCGAGTCCCAGCACTGCCGCAGATTTCTGTACCGGCTGCTGTAATAACGGCTGGAAAGTTGGGAAAGATAATGATGGAAACACATTAGATTCCGTTTATAGAAAACAGTTGGATTTATTTTAACAAGAGAACCATAATATTTAAGCATTGAAAGTATGCAATCCTTGATAGTGATGACTTTATTTTCTATTGCGGTAAGCCATACCACCAGGCACTCTGTCCGCATATTACCCCCCACCTAATTCACCACAAAACCACAAATACATCCAAACTATCATAACGCATTGAGTTTCAAAAGGAAATCTATATAAAAACCACACGCATAACGATTTGTTTTTTAGTATGTTAGAAAGTGCCGAAATTATGTCTGACGTAAGAAAAATTATATCAGATATAATTCAAACTACATAGGACATAGTTTTTCTTTTTTCAGATATAGTTTTTCGCGCAATTCACGGGCGCATGATTATGCCCTATTGCGAGACACCCAGAACAGCATCCGCAAACCACACAAACCTTATCCAGCCTCAGAGGAACTATTTATCCGCTGCTTACATATTTGATGCCGTTCCAAAAGATCTGATGTAATCACCCTACATCAGACCTTGTTTTCAGAATGTCATTCGTATCATGAAACGTATGCCCCATTTCTTGGTGTCGGGGCGGAAATAATTCACCCGCCTGACATATTCAACATGCACTATCTTGAAAATGTTGTGGATTCCCGCAACCCATTCAACGTATGGCCTGTTCTTGTCCATCAGATGACTTTGGTATTCAAATTTGCCGTCGCTGTTAAATTCTCCCGGGAAATAGAACAGCCGGCTGTCGCTGGCATTTTTTTCAAGGAACGGGTTGTTTTTGTCCGACAAAGCGCCCCAAAGCATATTAACCCCTATGTATTCGCGCCATTTCAGTTTGCGCAATAATGGGATTCTGTTGAATATCACGCCGTTCAAGTCCCAGCTTGTCATCAACGACACATATCTGTCGTTCAGGAACTCCATGTTGTCAATGAGCGAGAAGGTTTCCCTTTCCTTTATGTACGAAAGATTTGCCGCAGGCATTATGAGCAGCGGGAACGGCACTTTGCTCCACTCCACGCCTCCTTTGAGATACGTATCAATTCTTCCCCAAGCCGAAAGCTGGAAACGCTTGTATATTTCGGCTTCCGTGAGGTTGTGCCGGTAGTCTCCGCCAAAGAAGTTCTTTATGCCCATGGTATGCTGAAGTTCGAATACGGGTGTGTCATGGTTTGTTGTCATTCGCCTCTGCTTGGTGTTGATATACGTTGCCCCCGGTTGGAAATGAAGCCCAAGCATAATCTCGGTGTTCTTGATGTTGCGTTTGTACAGGCTCCGGTCTTGCGAAGGCGAACCGTTGCCGTCAAGCGGTTGGTAGAACAAAGCCGCCGTGGGTTCGGTGTCTTCGTGCTTTATTTCGGAGGTGAGCTTAAGTCCGTTGCCCCATTCGCGCTCGTATAGCAGACGGTATTTGCGCAAATAGTTCATGTGGTTCACTTTTGTCCATTTGAACGCGGTGAACACATTGTCCTTATCTGTGGGCATGAACTTGTCCGACGGCGAAGCATCGTCATACTTATATGTAAAAGTCAGATTGTTCACAGGAAACTCCCTCGGAAGATAGTCCTTGCGGTTAAACGAATATGTAAGCTCGCCCATGCCCTTGACTTTCTTGTCCTTGAAACCGTATGCCACATAGCCCTTGGCAAAAATGTGAGGGTTAAGGTTTGCTGTGGTCTGCCCGCTTAGCCTTACACGGTAGCCGTCAACAAAATTGTTGGAAATAATGGTATTTACAGGGCCGAAATCAAACTTGGACGGTTTTTCGGGATTTGCTGAAGTTTCCACAAAATTCTCAATAAACGCCTTGGCGACAAAAAGGACGGGCTTGAAGCCTTTTGTATTCATCATGTCTTTTAGGAAATCGTCCATTGTGCTTTCTTTCTCGGTGAGCGGCACTGGGCGCACGGATTCCCAAAATTCCTTGTCCTTGGTTGTGGCGTCGGCAAGAGTTTTTTCGTTGCCTGAAAACTTGAACTGCTTGTCGGGTATGGGCGTAAAGGAGAAATCGCTGTAGTGAGTGTTTCTTTTTACGTGTATTTTGGTTACATAGCCCACCACGTTTATCTGGACAATCATGTTGTCGTCCACAAGCACATGCTCTCCCGTAGGAAGCTTGTCAAAGTCCTGCGTAACGAGCATATCGTTTACAAAGTTCACATCATTGTTCTTGGGTATGTTCAGAACGGCTTTTTTAACGAGATATGAACCGTCGGCAAGTATGTAAAGACTGCCGTTGAAACCCGAATCCTGCGGATTGTTGGGCGTGAACGTTACTTCGTAGCATCTTTGCCCCCCAACTTCCACGGTGTCTGCGATGAAATAGCGGTAAAAAGAGATTCCCTGCGTGGCAGAGAGAGGGCTTACAAACTCCTTTTGAAGAACGTGTATGTTGTTTTTATATATGTCTATATCAGAAAACACATCTTCGAGCATTGTCGTAAGAATGTCGCCCGTTGTGAAAAACTCGTTTATGCCTGTGTTTTTTTTTGCTTCGGTTATAGTCTTGTCAACGTTGCCGTCTTTCTTGTATATGCGTTTTGCAAAAACTTCGTCAACGGATATAGGCAGTATGAGCTTACCCGTTTCGGGAGAAGTTTCCACGCGGTTCTTCAGGAAAGGCATCTTTTTGAAATGCTCGTCATTGAGAGACTTTTCTGTGAAGTCGTTGAACGCAAGAGTGCGCTTTACATATTTCTGATAGCTGAAATAATCATGGCTTTTACGTAAATCATACCCCTTTTTGGCAGCAATTACCTTGCGCATAAGCTCCACAGCCGGATTGTCTTTCCTGTTGTACTTCTTTCGCTTCCCCTTCACATTCACGCCCTTTATTACCAGTGCGTCCATGTCGAGTTTTACGGTAAGACCGTTTATCGGTCCGGAAATGGTTACAATCTTCTTTTGGAAACCCACGGATGAAAAGGAGAGCTGCGTCCAGCCTTTATGATACGGTACGGTGAAATTACCGTTTATGTCTGACATAGCCCCGACACCTTTCCCTTCGTAAAACACGTTTACGTATGGCAAACCTTGCCCTGACTGTGCGTCAACCACAACGCCGCTTACTTTCTGCGCCCTTGCTTCACAGACAAAAGCAAAAACCGCCAGCAAGGTAAATAGTATTGCTTTACGCATTTTCTTGATGATTATTGTCCTTATTTATTATGTTTTGAAAAAGCTTCACAGTCTTATATCAATAAGACTATGAAGCTTTCATGATATTGCTGTATGTTTTGTTTTTACAAACAGTCGCGTCAGTCGATTTCCTCGTCTGCCTCGTAGCCTCCCATTTCGCGAATGGCATTTTTCAGCATTGTATATTGCTGGAAAAGATTGTTTACGGGAACTTCGTCTTTTGTAAAGTCGTGCATCGGACTCTTGAGGAAGAAGCTGAGGAATCTTTGTATTCCGTATCTTCCGCTGCGGTGAGCCAAATCGGAAAGCAGCACAAGGTCAAGCAGCAATGGGGCTGCAAGAATGGAATCGCGGCAAAGGAAGTTTATCTTTATCTGCATGGGATATCCCATCCAGCCGAAAATGTCGATATTGTCCCAACCTTCCTTGTTGTCATTGCGAGGCGGATAATAGTTTATCCTTACCTTATGATAATAGTCCTTGTAAAGATCGGGCTGCTTGTCTCCGTCAAGTATCGACTCAAGTGTGGACAACTTGCTAACCTCTTTTGTGCGGAAATTCGCAGGCTCATCAAGCACAAGACCGTCTCGGTTTCCGAGTATGTTTGTCGAGAACCAACCTGCAAGACCCAGACACCTCGTTCCGAAAATCGGAGCCACGCCCGACTTCATGAGAGTCTGCCCTGTTTTGAAGTCTTTTCCCGCTATGGGCACCTTTGTCTGCTCCGCAAGTTCCCACATTGCCGGAATGTCAACCGTTGTATTGGGTGCACCCATAATAAAAGGCGCATCCTCCTTCAATGCGGCATACGCATAACACATGGACGGAGCTATGTGTTCCGTGTCATTCGCCTCTATAGCATTTTCCAAATCAGCAAGCGAGTCGTGTACTGGCGCATAGTAAGGAACGTATATTTCCGTGGATGCAGCCCAAATCACCACAACGCGCTCGCATCCGTTCTTTTTCTTAAAGTCGCAGATATCTTTACGCAGGTTTTCAATCATTTCCTTGCGTGTGGCATCCTTCATTATGTTTTCGCCCTCAATGCGCTTTGCGTAATCGTGGTCGAAAGCGGCTTTCATCGGAATTATCTTCTCAAGTTCGTCCTTTACGGGATTTATATCCTTTTCCTTTAAGACTTCGGCATTGATAGCTGCTTCGTAGGCATTGTCGGGATAAGCATCCCAAGTTCCGAACACAATATCGTTCATATTAGCCAACGGAACTATTTCGCCATAGTGCTTATATTGCTTGCTTTCTCCACGACCCACACGGATTTTATCGTATTGCGTCATAGAACCGATAGGCTTTGCCAAGCCTTTGCGTGCCATAAGCACACCTGTGATGAATGTAGTGGATACGGCACCAAGACCTACCACCATAACACCCAATTTGCCTTCTGCGGCTTTTACTTTGTTTGTTTCCATCTTGGGAATATATTTCAATTGTTGGTTTTCAAAGATACAGAATTAAATTGTTATAAACTTATTTTTCAACTCAATATTTATTATGTTCTCTCTTTTTTTCCTATTTCTTATTGAATTTAAGCCCAACCTTCATACCTTTATAGTTCTTTGCCAACTGCGAGATTATGGAAAGTGTTGAATTTTGTCCCTGACTTGCCACCTTACTGCTTATCATTTGCGCAAGGGAAAGAACTTTGTCTGCATCACAAGTCAGTTTCAGCGTACTTCCCCCTGTGGCATTTGTGGTTATTGTCCTCCCAGAATATTGTGAAGGCTTCAGGCAAAGTTTACCATCTGTAAAAGTATATGTTCCTTGGGTTGTACGCGAAGAATACGCGCAAGTGTACGTGCTGTCTTTTCCAAAAGTAAGCGACAATTTGTTTGGAGCTATGCCATACTTGTTAAGGGCATTGTTTATGCTCTTCTCTATTTTAGCAGAAGTCAGCTTGCCTCCTGCTTGGGCAAGAATATTATCTGAGGTGAACTCAACGTCTGCCCCGGAATACACCCATGTGCCTTCTATATTATTTGAGCTTGTTCCCAAAGTTTCTGAAATGGCAGATTTGATTTTAGAAAAGATACTGGAAATTTGCGCCGAAGCGGTATTCGCCGTTCCAAAAGCCACGAGGACTGACGCAACTAAGAATTTTAATTTCATGATTTTATACACGTTATAATGTTTTCAAATATTTTTCAGCGTCCAACGCTGCACGGCATCCCGATGCTGCGGCCGTTACTGCCTGCCGGTAATTCGGGTCAGCCACATCCCCTGCTGCAAAAACCCCTGCATATCCTGTTGATGTGCTGTTGCCTTCTGTTATTATATAACCGTTTTCATCGAGCTTCACCCATTTGCTGAAAATTTCGCTATTTGGCTTATGCCCTATGGCTAAAAAGAAACCATCAATGGGCAGTTCAAAATGTTTTTCGTTTTCCTGTCCCAGATTGCTCACCAACTTTACGCCCTCTATTTTGTTTTCACCATAGAGAGCTTCTGTATTGGTGTTGTAAAGTATTTCTATTTTTTCGTTTTCTGCAACTTCTTTCTGCATAATCTTTGATGCCCGCAAAAAAGGTTTGCGTACAATCATGTAAACTTTGCTTGCAAGGTTGCTCAAGTATGTCGCTTCTTCGCACGCAGAATCGCCACCGCCCACTACGGCAACCACCTTTTTGCGGAAGAAAAAGCCATCGCAGGTTGCGCAGGCACTTACACCTTTGCCAGAATATTTTTTTTCATCGTCAAGACCCAGATATTTTGCGGTCGCCCCTGTAGCTATTATCACCGTGTCAGAATACAATTCAGTGTTATCATCAAGGACTGTTTTTAACGGACGCACGTCAAAATCCACATAAACGACAGAGCTTGTGATTATCTTAGTGCCAAACTTCTCCGCCTGCTTGCGCATATTGTCCATAAGATCAAAGCCCTCTATTCCGTCCGGAAAACCGGGGAAATTTTCAACCGTTGAAGTCTGGGTTAGCTGACCGCCACTTGTCATACCCTCAACAAGCACAGGACTAAAACCTGCACGTGCTGCGTAAACAGCTGCAGTATATCCTGCCGGACCAGAACCAATTATCAGACATTTTATGTTGCCCATATTCTTTATCTTAAATCTATTATTTCCGTATTGGGGAAGTCCTTTGCGGAAAATTTAAATGTGGATGCGCTGAATTTTTGCTTTTTATAAACATCATATATGGAAATGCGCGTCCAATCGTTTCCGTTAGGGCTCATCCTGACGCAGATTGGCAGCATTGTCACCTTGTCTATGGTCAGGTAAACAAACTTCATGTTCCTCTTGATATTTGAATATAAATGTACGTCATAGCAGCTTTTGCCGCGTACTGTCGTTTCCGTCATTTTGGCGTTATAACCTTGCTTATACAGGTATATGAAAGAATAAGGGTTTATCTTAGCGGCTTCGCTTTTAGAGGGGGTGGACACATTCACCTCTTTTGTTGAAGAAGAATAGGACCACTGTGTTTTGCCGTCATACCAAATTTTTGTTGCACCACCGTCTATATACAATTTGCTGCCGCTTATACAAATCATCCCATTTGTAGAGCCTTGCGCCTGTTTGCGTTTGAATTGGGTCGCGACGAAAGTGGCTTTTACGTTTCCGCACTTCCGAATGTTTTCAGAAGTGTTGTCAAGAACTTTCATTGTTTCTTTGCTGATTTGCGCACTCGCATCTAACGCTGCAAAAAAACAGCATACAACCAAAAAGAACGTTTTCTTAAGACTCATACCATTGTTCGTATATAAATTGATTGCAAAATTACTAATTTCTTTTTACTGAATGCTTCATTTTAATTTTCTTATGAATACACACACTAATTAAAGAAATTCCATGATATACCGAATTTTATCGTCATCGGATTATATGGATAATGCGGTGCCAGAAAATATTTTCCCCCATTGCTGCTTTTGTTCACGTGCGAAGCCATAAGATAAAAGCGTGTGTGCTTCAAATGGAAGTTTGCGTAAACATCCACAATAGGATAGTTTCCCACTTTAATCCTATTCGATTTGTCCTGCGTTGCGAACTGCCCGATCATCGGGGAATACGCAGGAGCGTAATATTCCGTGAAATATTTCACATCCGCCCCAAATTGCACGCTTAACACTTTCGCTACCCTGAAAAGCAGGTACAGGTTTGAATACGCAGAGAATGCCGGGACAGGGATCACATCTTCATTGCTGCTTGTTGAGTACACCAACTCATTCTCCCAATTGAAAACCCCGAATTTGAAATTCTGGTTAAGGGCCACTTCCATGACTTGTATGTTTTCGGTATGCTGCCTTACAGTTACCCCATTTGAATATAATGTGCTGTCTTTACCTCCCGTGTATTTAACCTGATTGACCGCGAAATATGTGTAATTCTTGACGTTTTCAAAACTCACGCGCAAATTTGTGCGTGTGCGGTTATACGAAAGCACGCCTTCAAAGCGGGTGCGCAGTTCATGGTTCAAATCATCATTGTCCCACCATGCGAATTTTCCATGATAGTGCCGGTAATAAAAAGAAGCGCGGTTATTGCTCACCTTTGCCCTGAAGGAAAGATTTATTGTGTCTTTTTTCAAAGGCAACATGAAGTTGGTTTTTGCATCAACATTAAACATACCAAAATCACTGCCCGATTGGGATACGCTTCCCACAACGTCATATTTTGCATACTTGCTTTGAGTGCCGGAAACCCTTCCGCCAAAAGTCAGACGGTTTTCCGTATAGGTTTTGTTTGACGTTAGCGTCATCGGCAGCTTGTATTGCATCAGCTCATGGCGTGCGAAAGCACTTAACCCCGCCTTTGCCCACTTGCTGAAACCTTCCCTCAACTGCACAGAGAATGTGTTTGAAACGTTCATATAGTGCGTGCGGTCGTTAACGGAATCCCCATCAAGATATTGGTCAAGATAATAGCCTTCACGGATATTGTTGTTAATAAAGCGGTGGGTGTTGCCGTCAACTCTGAGTATATGGTTAAAACTGGTAACAGGAACAAATTCCCGCGTATATGTTTTCCGCTCCTCCGCCAGTTTGCTTATCGAATCTCTTTGCAAAGAGTCAAGGCGGGACAAGGCAACAGGGTCTGTCAGTATTGTGTCGTTTGCATTCTTCACAATGTTCCCATCCTTGTCAAGTGTGCGGTAGAACCCGATGTTGTAACGGTGGGAGAAAAACACATTGTTCGTATAAACTCTTGTCCATGCCTTGTTCAAAACGGTTGGAATATCAGTTGAGCCGTACTTGTTTGGAAGGCTTTCGGGGTTTGTTATATAAGCGTCAGACTCTATTCCGCCGTTTTCCCCATTTTTCAGGTGGTTAGCCCCCGCAAGCAAATATGCCTCGTATTTATCGTCAACATAAGAGCCGTATATGGAAGCATTAAATTGCGATGTACTTTGGTTGGCATAATATCCCCTGCCGTAAAGGTAGTCCAACTTAAATCCCAATCCCATTTTCTTTCCTGCATTCACTGCAAATAGAGCCTTTATTCGGTCTTCACCGTCGGTTTTTGTACCGCATTCGTGATATGTTACGTTGGTTATGGGGGAAAATGTGTTGGTAAAACAAAAGTCCTTGGGGTCTGTCAGGAAGAAGTCGAACGGGTCTGCGAAGATAAAATCACTCATCACCCGGCGTTTCATATAAAGGCGCGATATGCGCGGCGATCCCATATTACCCAAAGTGTTATACTGCCCTGTTATTCCATCCGTAAAATTGGAGTTCTGGAATTGGTACGACATAGTATCTATGTCGCTTTTTATCCTGTCTCCGAATATGTCGTCAACTTTCCAGACAAACATTCCTACTGGCAGGTCTTCATTGGTTTCTGTAGAATCCTCTTCGCTTGCGAAATGAGAGGTGTTTTGCTGCTCATACCCATCAATACGGTTGCCTCTTTCGTCAAAAACATTTTGACCCAAGCATGGCAATGCAAAGCAGGCAATTCCAAACAGAAGCAGGATTTTTATCAGGATCTTTTCCATTTGGCTGCAAAGATACTAATTAATCCAAACACTCGCACGCATGGCATAAATGCAAAAAACGGAGAGGACTGACATCCACTCCGTTTTTAACTTATATTGTCCGCATTTATTCCCACTCAATTGTTGAAGGCGGTTTGGACGACACATCGTAACACACCCTGTTAACCCCTTTCACATTGCGGATTATGTCGTTGCTCACTTTGGCTATAAAATCATAAGGAAGCCGCGCCCAGTCTGCGGTCATGGCATCCACACTTGTTACGGCGCGCAGGGCCACCGCACGTTCGTATGTGCGCTCGTCCCCCATCACTCCCACACTTTTTATGGGCAGCAGCACAACTCCCGCCTGCCATACATGATTGTAAAGTTCATCTTCCTTTCCGTTTTCGTCTTTCACCTTCCAATCGTGAAGCCCGCGTATGAATATGTCGTCAGCATCCTGCAACACGCGCACTTTTTCGCGTGTGATGTCTCCGAGTATCCTCACAGCAAGTCCCGGCCCGGGGAACGGATGGCGCAGAATGAGTTTGTCAGGCATATCAAGCTGGCGCCCCACTCTTCTGACCTCGTCCTTGAAAAGCCACTGCAAAGGCTCACAAAGCTTCAGGTTCATCTTTTCAGGCAAGCCTCCTACATTATGATGGCTTTTTATTGTCTTGCCGGTTATGTTCAGACTTTCTATGCGGTCGGGGTAAATTGTGCCTTGGGCAAGCCAGCGCACATCCTTTATCTTTTTAGCCTCCGCCTCGAACACGTCAATGAAGCCCTTGCCGATTATCTTGCGTTTTTTCTCCGGTTCAGTAACACCAGCAAGTTCGTTGAAGAATTTTTCGCTGGCATCCACACCAATTACGTTAAGCCCCAAATTCTTGTATTCCCCAAGCACGTTTTCAAACTCGTTTTTGCGGAGCATTCCGTGATCCACAAATATGCAGATAAGGTTTTTCCCGATGGCCTTGTTCAACAATACGGCAGCCACGGACGAGTCCACGCCGCCGCTCAGCCCGAGCACCACCTTGTCATCCCCGAGCTGCGATTTGAGTTCTGCGACCGTTGTGTCAACAAAGGAAGCCGCGCTCCAGTCCTGCCTGCCTCCGCAAATGTCAACCACGAAATTTTTAAGGAGCTGAGTTCCCTGCACGGAATGGAACACCTCCGGGTGGAACTGCACTCCCCATATTTTCTCTGTTTCGGAAGCAAAGGCGGCATATTTCACCTTCTCTGTTGAGGCGATCGCCTTATATCCTTCGGGGATTGCCGTAATGGAATCCCCATGGCTCATCCACACCTGCGAATTAGGCTCGAAATCCTTGAAAAGCGGGTCGTTGAAATCTATTGTCGTAAGGTTGGCACGGCCGTATTCGCGTGTGCCGGCCGGCTCCACCTTTCCTCCATGAGTGTATGCTATGTACTGTGCGCCATAGCATATTCCCAAAACAGGATAACGCCCCTTAATTTTGTCCAAGTTTATCTTGAACGCCTTGTCATCATATACGCTGAAAGGCGAACCGCTCAATATTACGCCAATGACCGACCCGTCGTCTTCGGGAAATTTGTTATACGGCAATATCTCGCAGAATGTGTCAAGCTCGCGAACCCTGCGGCCTATCAGCTGCGTGGTTTGCGACCCAAAATCCAATATTATTATCTTCTGTTTCATTGTGGCTTTATTTATGCAAAAATAGCAATTTCTGCCTTAATACACGGCAATACCGCCATAAATAAAGCACCCGCTTTGATATAACGCAGTTATGTCAACGTTACCATTAAGACGATTTATGTTATCCAAGTTCGGGGCAGACCTCCACCATAAGTGCATGATTCGGCTTGCCGTATCGGCAGAAACGACTGGCAACTGCCATAGCCCCCAATGCCAGACACCCTGTTTCCACATTATGCCACTGTATGGATTTTTACCAAGCCGCAAACATTGCAAAAACATATAACGCATTGGGGCACAAAACAATAACCATATAAAAGACATTTGCCGTAACGATTTGTTACTCTGCGCGTTGTAAGTGTCTGAAAAAGGTCTGATATAATTTTTTCCATGTCCGATGTAGAAAAAACTACATCGGACATAGTTTTTTTTATTTCTGACATTATTCCTCCTGCGTGGAATGCTCCTTGCTCCACGTAACGTAAAGCATTATCAATTGCCGCAATCCGAACGCCTTCATTCTGTCGTTGTATATGACTTCTGCCGCCAAATGAAGCAAATCCTTGACTTCATCAGTGGAAGAACCGATTATGGAACGCATATTCAGTTTCAGCTTTTCAAGAACCGGCTCATCAACATACCCGTTCGAATCTACCAAATCCCTGAAAAGCGCATACTTCCTTATTGTCTGCAAATGTTCGTCAGTTATATTCAGGAAATGTGTTCCTGCCAAGTTCAATTGTATTTTATACATGGTATTTTGTTTATTGATTATCCTTTGCGAGCGTTTTTACAAGTTTCAGCATTATATTCGCCAGCACCTTTTTGTCTTTTATACTTTCGAGAGGGAAGCCCAACGTGGCACAACGGTAATTTGCCCCCTGATACAGCACCCCCGCCGAACTGCCGTCCGAATACTTGAATATGCTTTGCGAACCATTTGCCGGCTTTATGCGGTCAACAGACTGCACGGCGTAAGTTTCATGCCCAAATTCCTGCTCTATAGAGAATTTCTCTTCCGCACCGGCTATACTTGTTTTCTCCCTCAAAGCTCCCCCATGGACACAATGCAGCGTCTGCGCCAAGAATGAACGTTCCCGCGAAGACGGCATATCGCTTCCCACGTATGCCCCGCTGACAAGCAAAGACCCTCCGCCCGAAAGATATGAAGCCAGCTTTGAGCGCATTTGTCCGTTAAGCGTCTTGTAGTCCTTAAAGCTGTATTTGGTTCTCTTTTGCAAGCCTAAGATAACATCCACCATTGGATATTTCGAGAGATTTACACTTCCGTTTTCCACCGATTTGCGGCTGCACGACACGAAAGAATAGCCTGGGGCGATAGCAGAGCCGTGCACGAAAGCATAATCAAACGTGTTTCCCGCTATCATGGTGCTTGCCAGTTCGTAACCGCTGAAGCCTAGTCCACCTGCCGACTCGTCCCCTCCCCTGTTCGGGTCAAAACGTTTTTGCGCCCCCGAATATTCCGGCGTCTGCATATACGGCACTCCAATGTCCTTATAAAGGTCAAAACCAATGCTGTCGTCTTTTTCTATGACCTCCGGTCCGGAAAGCCTGTCAAAGCAATTCACGACAAGCAGGGGACGCGCTGGAGTTTTCGCCCTGCAAGCCGAAAGTGTTTCTGTCGGAAAACTCTCCCCGCCCTTATTAACGGCTGTTACACGGAAGCTGTACACAATCCCGGCATTCAGTTTTTTCACAAAAGCAGGCTTGCTGACAAATTCCCCGTTGTCGAAATCCCCATTACCTACACGGGTATATACTATATAGCCTGTAGGCACTGCCGTAGGCTCCAAACTGTCCCTTACCGCGTTCCATTTGAGCGTTACCTCGCTTTTGCCGGTAAACTCCACAGAAAAGTTATCCGGGGCAAGGGGGGACACAACATATTTGCCGCCATGCCCAAAAGCCATATAGCGCAATATGGCCTTGTATATGCTGCGCGACATATTAAACTTGAACCAAGGATCGTGAGCATATATCATGTCGCGGAAATTCTGGTGCGACAAAGTTTCTATTATCGCAGAGGGCATAGCCGGACGGCTGCTCTCGCTGTAATTTTTGTCGTAAGACTCACGCCGTGGCCAGTTTGTCTTATAAATACGCGACAACTCGGTTGTCACGCCGTCCGTAAGCATATAGGCAAAATCCAACGAAGTTTTCCTGCTTATCCCCGAAGGATAAGAGGTTTCCCCGGCAACGCCGTTTGTCGTGGCAATGCCCAATGTTCCCACAAGAGCGTTGTTTTTGTAACCGGCATCACTATGAACCGCAAGCGAAAGCTCTATCGGCACCTTGCGCCCATCTGCGTTTTGCATATAAACCGACCCGCCGGAAAGCCAGTTTGTAGCATACGACCGGGCATTTATGTCATCCTTATAATCGTCCTCACCGCCGTATGAACTGTAATAGCTATACGGTACACCGTACCATTGCGCAGAATAACGCGCCCCTTCAAGAAACCTCGGCAAGTGGCTCGTCATAGGTTCTCCGTTCTCGTCTTCACTGCGGGAAACATTTCCCATACCCCCGCCAAAACGCACCGCATCGGCTGAAACGACACCATGATTTCCCGAAACATTCGAAAGAACCACGCAATTTTTGTCATTTTCCCCCGCGCTGAAGAAAAATCTCCCCAAGTAAACCCAAGTGCCTCCGCCCATGCGCTGGTTTACTTTCATACGGGTGGCAACACCTCCGTGATAAACCGTGTATTCTGCATCATCCACAGCCCCATCCAATGTTTGATAGCTCACATAGACCTCATACATTCCCGACTTCCTTATTTTCGGCATCCATTTCACATAAGAAGCCTTTGCCTTGCTTGATGCCGCCGCCGTCATACGTGCAGAACCTGCCGAAAACGGATTGTCGTCATCGAAATACACCGTTTTTGTGTTTGCGAAACCGGGAAGCGGACTTTGCTGCCACGGACTTCCCTGCTGCTTTTCCAGATACGAGCCGTTGGCTGTGGGAGCGTCGTTGTCAACTATTATTTCCTCGCTTTGCCAACTGCGCTCACGAGGAGAAAATACTATTGCCCCCGAATTTTCAAGCATGGGTATCAAGAAAGGCACAACAAATGTTTGCGTCAGCAAGTCCTCCGTGGTGGAAAAAAGATAGGGCCTCTGCCACTTCCAGGCGTCTTCTGCGTTGGAATAATAGCGTCCATGACTTGCCCATACCGACAAATGGCGGTTTTGCAAGCCATATTTGAATACGTATGGCTTTGAGGCATTAAAAACCCAAGGCTCGCCTTTGTAGTCCAAAGCATTCCACAACCGGCTTTTGTCCGTTTTTTCCCTGTATGGATTAGGGATAAGCTCAGACAACGACCTGCCTTCGGAATACACATTAAGCTTATAGCCTTTGTAGTTTTCGGGCAGGCTGCGCGAAATGGAGGCATATATGGATTTTACAATCTTGTCGGTAAAAGGCTGTGCGCCGAAAACATCATTGGTATTTATGTCAATGGTTTTATTTTCCTCGTCAACGCTACAGTCTGTAAGTTTGCACACACCTGTCGGGCAGTAATTCGGAGCTTGATAATGCTTGAAGTATTCGCTCAGTACGGCTGTAAGTGTATCACTTTGCGAAAACGCAGTAAGCGGCAGCAAGCATATTGGCAACAGTAACAGCAGACGAAGCATTGCAATTTATTTTGAATGGGCTGAATAATATTTGCAAGCCTCCTTAATGCCGCAGTTTTCGCATTCGGGCTTGCGCGATTTGCATACGTAACGTCCATGCATCAAAATCCAGAAATGCGATGCCGGGACAAGACTTTCGGGAATGTTCTTCATAAGTTCATATTCCACCTTTTGCGGAGTGTTGCACGATTCGGGAACAAGCCCCAACCTGCGGCTCACCCTGTAAACGTGAGTGTCAACTGCGAGGGTGCTTTTGCCGAAAGCCACTGCCAGAACCACATTTGCCGTCTTTCTCCCCACTCCGGGCAAACTGGTAAGTCCGTCAAAGTCTGACGGTATCTCTCCCTGAAAGTCTTTGCACACTTTCCGTGCCATCTCCACAAGATGTTTTGCCTTCGAATTCGGGTAAGAGACACTTGAAATGTAAGGCAAAACATCTTCCACAGAAGCCGAAGCAAGAGACTCCACCGTTGGGTAAGCGGCGAACAAAGCCGGCGTAACCGCATTTATTCTTTTGTCGGTACATTGTGCAGAAAGCATAACCGCCACCAGCAACTCATACGGCGAACTGTAGTGCAATTCAGTCTCCACCGGCGGAATGTTTTTCTCGAAATAGCCAAGTACAAACTTATATCTGTCTGCCTTTTTCATACACCCTTTGTTCCTTGTCATCAGATGCTGCTGTTGCCTAAAGCGTAGGTGTAATAGTCTTTCACGTCAAGACCTTCGGGAAACATTCCCGAAAACAAAGACATTGTCTCCTCCGGGGCTTTCGCCACAGCCTCCTTCAGGTTTTCAAGAAAGCCGGCCGTGTCCTTTTCCATAAACTTAACCATTGCCTTGAACGGCCAGCATTCGGCTGCATACTTGGGGTTTTCGTTTTCAATCCTGTCTATGACATTTTGCACAAGACCGTAATTGCCCAGAGAGACAAGCAGGTAAAGCAACGACCACGGATCGCTCTGCTGCTTTACGACCAAATCCGTAACTTCCCTGACATCCGCCTTTATAGTCCTAATCTTGTTTTCCTTTAGGTCTATCGAAAGCCTGCGCATCAAATACGCCTCGTCGGTCATATTCTTTCTGTCTGTTTTTTCAAGATATGCCCGGGCATCCTTTGTATCTCCCAAAGCCCAATAAACGGTGGAATACATGAGGTAAACGTCAGATTTGTCAAACTGACGCTCATCAGCGTATTTCAAAGCATAATCAAGCATCACCAAAGCCTCGGCGTAACGCTCCGCATAAACCAAAGCCTGCGCGTAGTTATAATAAATCAGCCCATTCTTGTCGTCTATGGAGATGTATTTGCTGTAGTAGCCTGCCGCTACGTCAAACTCGCCGTAATGTGTGGCTATATTTGCCGCTATTTCCAAACTCTCCGTGTTCTCCGGCTCTATGTCGAGTGCGTACATCACGCTTTCATGCGCCTTGGAAAAGTTGCCGTCCATGTAATAAAGCCTTGCAATGCCATTCCAATAAACGGCGTTGTAAGGGTCTGCGTCTATCAGTTTTTCCTCTACGGCAATAGCCTCTTTGTATTTCCCCGCAATCCGAAGGTAGTCCGCCTCTGTCTCAAGCACGCCCTTGTCGTTTCTCAGGGCTTCGGGAAGCATGGCGAACCATTTGCCCAACCCGTCAACAATGTTGTGTTCCAGATAATCCGAGATTATTTGGCAAAACAAATCTGTGCCGTCGCCCATTTGGGCAAAATAGGCTTTCCTGTAAAACTCTTCGGCCTCACCAAGACGACCTTCCTCCAAACAAAACAGCCCTTTGTAATACAGCACATCCTGATCGGTCTTGTCGCCCACAGAATTGACCAAAGCCCACGCCTCTTCGCGCTTCCCCGCATAAAAGATTATCTCCGCCTTCATCAGCGTTGCCATCATACATCCGGGGTGAAGCGACAAGGCATAGTCAAGGCATTGCAAGGCACTCTCCTTGCGAGACATGTCGTTATAGTAATAATCGGCTACATCAAGCAAATCGTCCTCGTCAAAATATTCCTTGCGCCCGCTCATCAGCATGGCTTCGTAGCGATCGACATTTTTGCGCACCAGTGCATCGGTGGCTTTTCCGTTAGGATTTGTCATTTATTCTTCTTACTCCAATTATCCTTCAGGCTGACAGTGCGGTTATATACCGGCTTTTCCTCGCTGCTGTCAGAATCTTTCATGAAATAGCCTATGCGTTGGAACTGCAAATATTCCCCTACCGGCCTTTCCGCAGCAAAAGACTCCACATAGCAGTTTTCAAGAACTTTCTTTGATTCCGGGTTGAGCAATTCCCTAAAATCGCGTTCGTCAGACGACGGGTCTTCCACCGCGAACAGGTGGTCGTAAATCCTCACCTCGGCCTTGATGGCGTGCTTCACGCCAATCCAATGCAGCGTGCCCTTTACCTTGCGGTCCGCGCCGGGAAGTCCGCTGCGTGTTTCGGGGTCATACTCGCAATAAACTTCGGAAACATTTCCGGCCTCATCTTTCTTGCAACTTGTGCATTTTACAATGTAGGCATTCTTGAGGCGCACCTCCTTGCCGGGGGTCATGCGGAAAAACTTCTTGGGCGCGTCCTCCATGAAATCCTCGCGCTCTATCCACAGCTCTTTGCCAAAAACAATGGCGTGCTTTCCCGCCTGGGGATTTTCGGGGTTATTCTCCGCCTCCATTTCCTCCTCCTTGCCCTCTGGATAGTTGGTGATTACGAGCTTCACAGGATTAAGCACCGCACTCACTCTCGTAGCCCTTTGGTTGAGATCCTCGCGTGCCGCAGCCTCGAGCATGGCATAATCGTTGAGCGCGTCAAACTTCGTATAGCCTATCATGCGTATGAACTTGCGTATGGCCTCCGGGGAATAACCACGGCGGCGAAGCCCGCAAATTGTCGGCATGCGCGGATCGTCCCAACCGCTGACAAGCCCCTCTTCAACCAAAGCGAGAAGTTTGCGTTTGCTCATCACCGTATATGTGAGGTTTAAGCGGTTGAATTCATACTGGCGCGGACGGTTGTCATCCAAGTCCTTACCCTCCTTCAGTTCGTCTATGAAATAGTCGTAAAGCGGGCGGTGGGGAACAAACTCAAGCGTGCATATCGAATGGGTTACCCCTTCAAAATAGTCGCTCTGCCCATGCGCAAAGTCATACATGGGATACACTTTCCACTTGTTGCCCGTGCGATGGTGGGGCTTGTTTATTATGCGGTAAATCACCGGGTCGCGGAAGTGCATATTGGGGTTTGCCATGTCTATCTTGGCACGCAGCACCATCGACCCTTCGGGAACTTCGCCGTTGTTCATTTTGTTGAACAGGTCGAGGCTTTCCTCTACAGGACGGTTGCGATACGGACTGTCTGTGCCGGCTTGCGTGGGAGTGCCCTTCTGCGCGGCAATCTGCTCGCTCGTCTGCTCGTCAACGTATGCCTTGCCCTCTTTTATCAGGCGCACCGCGAAATCCCAAAGCCTCTGAAAGTAGTCCGAAGCATAATATATATTGCCCCACTTAAAGCCGAGCCATTGTATGTCGTGCTTTATGCCCTCCACATAATCGGTGTTCTCCTTTTGCGGGTTAGTGTCGTCAAGGCGCAGGTTGCACACCCCGCCGAATTTTTCCGCCACTCCAAAATCCTCGCAAATGGCCTTTGCATGGCCTATATGAAGATAGCCGTTAGGCTCTGGCGGAAAACGCGTCTGCAAACGTCCGCCGTTTTTGCCCTCCGCCAAATCCTTTTCAACTATCTGCTCAATGAAATCCAAATTTCTGCGCTCTTCTGTCTTTTTCTCTTCCATTGTATTCTTTTTTACGATGTAAAATTACGCATTTTTCCCTTATTTTGCCCCCAAACAGGCCTTTTTATGAATTATCTGTGTATATATGACAAAAAACCTATAGAAACTTTCCTCTTTTGCTTTGTCGGTATTAAAATTTTGCTGATATTTGCAAAACAGTACCAATCTTACTGCTCACCTTGAACCATTAATACCAAAAATCAAGTTGCTATAAAAAGTTTGATTATATAATTCCAACTACAAAAGCCGCTGCGTTGTGAAACGCTGCGGCTTAAACGTTATCATTCCCCCAGCCTTTGTGCCTGTTTCGCAATGTTAAGGTGCGGTATAGGGTGCGGTTCAGACAGTGACATACAGGAGATATGCTATGCACGCGGCAAACGCGCAAACAGCAATTAACAAGAAAATTAAGCCGCCGTAGGGCGTATCGCACACGCCCAGAATTGCGCCGCTTTGCAATATTGCGGCGGTGGTTTGCAATGAAGTTTACGCGGTGGCATACAGGGCGTATGCAATACGCCCCTACAAATGGCGCAAAACCGAAATTGGCAACCTTCCCTCCAATATCCCGAAAATCACATAGGACATGAGAAAAACTATGTCCGATGTAGGAAAAATTATGTCTGATATAATTCAAACTACATCAGACCTTTTTTTCGCCGCTTGCAACACACAGAAACACAACTCCTTTCAAAACACTCCCATATACGCTTATTTTTCTGATTTTCAATACCTTTCCATTTGATGCTCTTACATCGGTTTTGTTCTCCCAATTATAAAAAACACGGAGTTGCCGCTGTTGCGGCAACTCCGTGATATTACTTATGCCTTATCTGCCGACACAACGGCACAGACACTTCTTTATTTATGAAAGAGCTTAATACGCTGTTCTTCCGACAACTTGCATATCATCAGCTTGCCGTCTTTTTCCGCCACAATATAGCCGTCAAGCCCTTGCACAACCACCTTTTTGTTCTGCGAACAGTGTATTATGCAGTTATTGGTTTCGTACAAATCAACATCCCCAACCACGGCATTGCCATGCACATCGTTTTCTATCTGGTTTTTGAGTGCGCCCCACGTTCCCACGTCGCTCCAATCAAAAGACGCCTGATAAACGAAAATCTCCTCTGCTTTCTCCATTATGGCATAGTCAACGCTTATCGACTCTATCTTGGAGTAAACCTCCGCAATGCTTTCCTTTTCGTCAGCCGTGCCAAATTTGGGCGTTATCTCCTCAAACATCCTTGCCATTGACGGCTGGTAAACGCGGAAAGCGTTGACTATCGTCTGCACACTCCATATAAATATGCCGGCGTTCCAAAAATAGTTGTTCTTCGCCACATACTGCTTCGCCAAATCGAGCGAGGGCTTTTCCTTGAATGAGTCAACCCTGAAAATGTTCTGCGAGCGCGATGAGGCGTAGCTCAAATCCGCCTCGATATATCCGTAGCCTGTCTCGGGGGCTGTGGGGCGTATCCCGAGGGTTACGATGGAGTCGGTTTCCGCAGTGAACTCCATACACTCACTTACAGCCTGTGCGAATTGCTTTACGTCCTTGACCACATGGTCGCTCGGCGTTATAACGATATTGGCGCGGGGGTTGCATTTTTTTATCTTCCAACTTACATACGCAATGCAAGGGGCTGTATTCCGGCGGCAAGGCTCGAGCAGAATATTACCCGCCGGGATTTCGGGGAGCTGCTCATGCACCTGATCAAAATAGTTCACAGACGTTACCACCCATACATTCTCGTCCGGGCATATACCTCTGAAACGGTCGTAAGTCATTTGTATCAGCGAGCGTCCGGTGCCAAGCACGTCAAGAAACTGCTTGGGTTTCTCCTCGCTGCTCATGGGCCAAAACCTGCTGCCCACTCCGCCAGCCATAATCACCAAATGGTTGTTGCTGTTCATATTGCGATTCGTGTTTGTTTGTGGTGTTTGTTGCACGGTTTATTGCCGCTCCTGCATATCACCCTCTATGCAAAGGCGCACCATGGTTGTCTTGGCGTTTGTGCGGAGGGTTATTGTCTTCTTGAACTTGCCTGGGAATTTGCCAAGGCCGTTGTAGGTTACATTCACCGTACCCGTTTTGCCGGGGGCAACAGGTTCCTTGGTGTAGGTTGAGACTGTGCAGCCGCACGATGTCATGGCCTGATTTATAATCAGCGGCATATTCCCCGTGTTTGTAAACGTGAAGGTGTGGCTTTGCTTGCCGGCGTCTGAATAGAACTTGCCGAAATCAAACGTCGTGGTGTCAAACTTTATCTCGGCATACTTCTTCTGGGCTTGCGCCGCAAAACCCAGCATACCCGCTATAATGCACAAAACAATCTTTTTCATTTTTCTGTCCTTGTTATGTCAATGCAAATATACGAATAATCTGTGAGCAGCAAAACATTATGCCCCAAAAGCAATAAGGCGCGGCACAAAACGCGCCACGCCTTACGTTTTTCCTGCGTCCCTGTTTAGAAATTGTAGTAGAGACCGAAGTTGAGGTTGCTGCCGTCGAGCTTGAAGCCGAAGCCGTCCTCGCCCCATGCGCTAACATCGTCATCCGAATCCTGATATCCGAAGAAACCAACGTGAGCCACAAACGAGAGCTTGCTTGTGAGGTCAACCTTCACACCCGGCTTGATACCTATCTGCCAACCATTCTGCGAATCGCCAGACTTGCCATGCTTGGGAGATACTTTGTAAGTCTGGAAACCAAAACCACCGTCAAGGAAAAGGCTTACCGCATCAAACTTTGCATAGGTGTAGCGAGCGTAAGGAGCTACAACCACCGCATTAATCTTCTCGCCATCGTTGTAGTTGTAAAGATAGCCAATCGAAGTGCCGATTGCCCAGTTCTCGTTAAGGTTGTAGCCAACCTCCGGTACAATCGAGAAGTTCGTGTGGTTTGCATCCCAGTTGCGCCAAAGCCCAACCTGACCACCTACGTAAACCTGTGCGCTTGCAGTGAGCGTTATCACTGCCGCAGCCAAAGAAAACAAAAACTTTTTCATCGTTTCTTTATTTGTTTTGTTACACATTTGCCTCGGCGTTTCCGCCTTGGCGTTTCACATTTGTCGGTGCAAAGGTAGATATTTTTTGGAACAACCAAATTTTTTGCAGACAAAAATCGCCATACCCGGCACAAAAACAAAACATACGGCATACAAAGCGCACACTTTTGCGTAATATCTGCACTTTTTCATTGCAATATGCCACTTTGCCCCAAAGCAGAAACAAGCTACAACGCCAACTTTAATGTGAAATACGGAACAAGGCGTTTGCAGAGAAGAAAAGATTGAGTAATTTTGCAATATATCAGAATTTCAAAAGCAATACATAATCATGAGAGTTATCATTGAACCGAACTACGAAAAGTTGTCGCAATGGGCGGCAGACTACGTTGTGAACAAAATAAACGCGGCAGCACCCACAGCCGACCATCCTTTTGTTTTGGGGCTTCCCACCGGCTCGTCGCCTATTGGAATGTACCAGAACCTTGTCAAGGCCTGCAAGGAAGGGAAAGTAAGTTTCAAGAATGTGCTTACTTTCAATATGGACGAGTATGTGGCGCTGCCCGAAAGCCACCCCGAGAGCTACCACTCCTTTATGGCGAAAAACCTTTTCAACCACATTGACTGCCCCAAGGAGAACATTCACATTCTTAACGGGAACGCAGAAGATCTTGAGGCGGAATGCGCTCACTACGAAGAGATGATTGCACAAGCCGGCGGCATAGACTTGTTTATCGGCGGAATAGGGCCTGACGGACACATTGCCTTTAACGAGCCAGGCTCTTCGCTAAATTCGCTTACCCGCGTAAAAACCCTCACAACAGACACGCGCATAGCCAACTCGCGTTTCTTCGGCGGGAAAGTTGAAGATGTTCCTTCGCACGCGCTTACCGTGGGCGTGGGCACAGTAATGGCGGCAAAAGAGGTGCTGATTCTTTGCAACGGACACAACAAGGCAAAAGCCCTGCAAGCCGCCGTTGAAGGTTCTGTTACGCAAATGTGGACCATAAGCGCACTACAGCTCCACCGCCACGGCATAATCGTTTGCGACGATGCGGCAACCGACGAGCTGAAAGTGGGAACGTACAGATATTTCAAGGACATAGAGAAAGACCAACTATAAAAAGTCCGCACACAATAAAGAGAACTGCCCGGGAATAGCAGCCAATGCGTCCTTGGCAGTTCTTTTATTTCTGAACAAACGGCAAAATGCTTTTCACCTCCACAGCCTACCTGCTGTTCCTCCCTGTTGTGTTCGCCATTTACTGGCTTATGCAAAAAAGCGCAAAGGCACAGAACGCACTGTTGCTTGCGGCAAGCTATGTGTTTTACGGCTGGTGGGACGCACGGCTTCTGGCGATTATCGTGTTGATGACATCAGGCACATACGCGGTTGCCATACTTACGGAACGGTTTGACGGAAGGCACAAATACAGGCGCATTATATGCTGTATAGGGGTTGTGGCGTGCACTGCCACACTTGGAGTTTTCAAGTATTTCAACTTTTTTGCCGCCTCCGCCGTAGAGCTGCTCAATATGCTGCATATAAAATGCGACCCTATAGCACTCGGCATCATACTCCCTGCCGGCATAAGTTTCTACACTTTCCAGACAATATCATACCTTGTTGACGTTTACCGGCGTGAGATGCGCGCCACGCGGGACTTCATAAGCTACTCAACGTTTATAGCCTTCTTTCCGCAACTCGTAGCCGGGCCTATTGAGCGAGCCACGCGTATGCTCCCTGTATTCCACAACACGCGCACGTTCAACTACGCCCAGGCCGTGGAGGGGCTGCGCCGCATAATCATAGGGCTGTTCAAGAAAATGGTGATTGCCGACAATTGCGCCGAAACGGTTTCGGGAATTTTCAACTCTTGGGATTCGCAAGGCAGCCTTGTGCTGGCGTATGGCGCAGTGCTTTTCACAATAGAAATATACTGCGACTTTTCCGGATACTCCGACATGGCAATCGGCAGCGCAAAACTGCTCGGCATTGAACTGTCAGAAAATTTCCGCGCCCCCTATTTTTCAAAAAACATAGCCGAGTTCTGGCGGCGTTGGCACATTACTCTCATGAATTGGTTCAGGGATTATGTTTACATACCCCTTGGCGGCGGAAGAAGCCACAAAAGCCGCAACACATTCATAGTTTTCTTGCTGTCGGGACTGTGGCACGGGGCTAATTGGACTTTCGTGGCATGGGGGCTGTATAACGCCGCGTTGTTTGCACCTTTCCGAAAACTGCAAAAGCTGCGCATTCCCGCTGTCGCAATGCAAATAGCCACGTTTGCCTGCGTGGTTTTCGGTTTCATGATATTCCGCAGCCAAAGCATAACCGATGCAATAGGTTATGGAATCAGAATGTTCTCGTTCCATAACCTTACAGCCATACCTCCATCTGCAACCCACTCGCTTGTAGCACTCATAGGAGCGGCGGCACTCTTCGCCGCCGAACTGAAATCCGGCGCAGACAACAACCCTACAAACGTGCTTCGCATGATGCCGCGCACCGCGAGACGCATTATATATATAGTGCTTGTTTCAACAATTATAGTTTTCGGCGCAGAGCCTTCGGCATTCATTTACTTTCAATTCTGACAACAACGCCTATGAAAAGATTTGTTTTTGGCACATCTGCCGCTGCGGTTACCGTTTTGCTGATTTTCGGGGCAGCTTTTGCAATGATGCCTTCGGGAAAAATGGGCGACGTTTACGAACGCGTGTCCTCGCCTTTGCAGTCGTCGCTTGTCATTGGCACATCGCGTGCGGCTCAGGCCGTAAACCCGGAAATCATCAATGCGCGTCTCAAAAAACTATATCCCGCCCCGCTATACAACTTCGCATTCCACCTTGACGCTTCATCATATAACCCCGTTTACGAAACAGCCATACACAAAAAACTCGCGCCACACGACGGGAAACGCCACCTTTTTGTCCTCGCCGTTGACCCTTGGGCTTTGCGCAAACTCGACTCCATACCCCAGGAGCTTGCACTAAAATCATATTCCAAAAGACCCAATATAGAATATCTTTCCAAAAATTTCAGCCGCACCTGGTTTTCGCCGCTTCCTACGCACTCCTTTGTAAACAGGCACGGCAGAACCGAAGTGGATTACGCTCCCAAGTCAAAGGCCGAATGGGAAAAGCGCGCGGGCATGAGACTTGCCGCATATAACGACATGGCAAGAAAATACCGTTATGATTACAGCTCACAGCAAGTGCTTGAACGCATTGTCCGCTCTCTGAAAAAGCGCGGCGATGTGTTCCTTGTGCGCATTCCCGTTTCCAAGCCAATGAAAACTCTTGAGGATAAGGTCTGCCCAAGTTTTGACACAAAAATGAGAAACTTGTCGCAAAAGCACAATGTAAAGTATCTCGATTTTTCAAAGACAGACTATTCCACAACCGATGGCAATCATCTGACACAAAGCGAAGGCAACAGGTTCTCGCAAGCCCTTGCCGACTCCATTCGCATGAGTTCGCTATAAGAACTACATAGGACATAGGAAAAACCATGTCCTATGTAGAAAAAATTATATCAGACATAATTCAAATTACATCAGGCCTTTTTTCGCCCCTTTCAAATACCTGAAAAACAAATCGTTATACAAGCAACTCTTTTAAGCGTGTTTCTTCTGTAAATCAACGTTTTGCGTGATTTTGGCGGCAGGATGGCATTTCTGTTTTATGAGTAATTGGATTAAAGCATAATGTGGGACACAGTGCCTTTTACACCGTGGCTTTCCTTTTGGGGTTTCTAATCCCTAACTTATACCGTTTATGCGGCACGTTGCCAAACATCATTTTGCATCCATAGCAGCCAAGTCCGCCATAAGCAACATATCCTCGTGTTTTATCCCATGCGCTGCCAATGTTTCACTATCGGCAAAAAACTTACGGTTGAATTCCCCGGAACTCAAGTTCCCAGCTGCACGCGAGTACAAGGCGGCAGCCTCGTTGGCATCGCCGTCAATCCATGCTGCATGGCCGGCACTTATCAAATCGTCAGCCAAGGGATTTTCTGAAACTATTCTTGCATAATACCTGCGTGCCTGTTTCATGTCGCCTGTCAAGACAGAACACCACGCCACGGCTCTTGCCGCCGCAACGTTCTCAGGGGCAAGATACTCCGCCTTGAAAAATTCCTTTATGGCTTCCGCATATTGTCCGAGCCTCACAAGGCACTCGCCGCATCTGAAAGCCACTTTGGCGTCCTTTTCGTCCAACACTTCAAGAAAGCGGTAATAACCCAACGCTTCCTTATAGTTTCCTACAAAGAGGTTTGCCTGAGCCAAATGCCTTAACGTCCATTTGGAATTTCCCTTTAGCGAATGCGCTTTTTCGTAAGCCTTTATGGCTTCGAGCGTCCGCTTGTTTTTCTGACAGCAAAAACCGAATTTCTGATACGCTTCCGCCCCTGCATTTGGGAACTCCGCACATTTTCCCATATATACGGAAGCAATCGGATAGTTTTTCTTTTCCATTGCATATGAGCCAATGCGCATCATAACGTCATAGTCGTTGAAAGCAGACACAAACAACGGATTTTCCACAAGGGTGAAATCCTCCTCAAACGGGTTGGAGGGTCTTGTGCCGTTATACAGATAGAAATATCTGAAAAGCCCGCGCAGGTAATTGCGGCACACAACCTCGCGTGTCTTTTCCTTTTTCACCTCCACATCTTCGTGTCCCGGAATTTGGGAGGCAAGAAGCCCCACCTGCTGCTCCGTCATTTGTGTTGTGAGCAAGCAGAAAGAATATTTGTCGCTGTCGCAAAGAACATTGCTGCCGAGCAATGTCTGCATTATGCCTTTCCCGCCAGACTTGCGTATCTGCGCCGGGACGGAAGGATGGTTTGGGTCATAAGGACAGAACCAATTCGCCTCTTCGTTGAAAAAAGGAAAGCGTTTCAAAGACGCGAACGTACTGTAATAAACGTCCGCCCCCTTTGCTTCAAGTTCCGCAAGCTCGCCAATGGTTTTGTCAATGCTCTCCCACTCCGGGTTAGTCTCGTCAATATCCTCTATTTTTTCAATGCCAAACTTCATGGGATTGAACTTTTGGGTCTTGAGCATTGCTGGGATTATCTCCTCGCGGAGCTTTCGGTTTACATCATGGGTTGACAGGCTTTCAAGAGCAAATATCTGAAGAGTGGCGAGATCCCGCGGATAAAACACGGAGTCGGACAGCAACTTGAAGCGCGTTTGCAAATTTCTGTATGCAAACAGACGGCTGCGGTATTTTTGCATCGGGAAAACGAAGCTGACAAGAAGTTGTATCCGCAACTGCAAATCTTCTGTTTCAGAATACTGGTTGACGAAAAACAATATTTTCAGAGGATCGAAAGTATTCAGGCAACTCAGCAAAAGCGCACTAAGCATCACGGACTTGTCATTGTTGGAAACCAACGCCGAGTTCATGACTTCTTCCGCCTGTTTCTGTTCCTCGGCGTTCCATACCGAAGAATTTTTGGCGCAATGGAACAGCTCGGTATATAAGGACACGTGTTTCTGCAAATCTGTATCGTCCAAATGCGATGTTATGCTTTTCATTCCGTAATCTTCAAGTTCTTCCAGAATTTGGGGCATATTGCGCGTAAACACCACGCCGTTTTCCTTTGCGCGTTTATTATGTGCCGCTTTTTCCACCACGTCATAGCATCTGCAAATAAAGTTCAGATGTTGTTGTTCCCTGTCCGGGTCGTTCATGCCCTGCCTCATGCAATTTAGCAACATCGAATATGCCGAGCTAATGCTTTCGAGTTCGTCAACAAGCTGCCAGTCTGCCGTTTCGTCAACAAGCCGGTGCGCCTGTTTCAAAGCCTCCGCGAGGCGTTTACCATCCAAAAACTTTACCGCCTTGTTATACCTTTGCCAAAAAGAAAGTTGTTCGCCCATCACTTTGTCAGTTTGTCATAAACCAAATTGTTGCCGGGACGTTTTGCCACAAACTTGCGTTTCAAACACCATGAAACCGCTTTTTCAAGGTCGCCCGCCGCCACACTCTTGGGTTGGGTGAATTTCGGAAGTTTAACGGAATCTTTGTCCTGCACTGAAAAGCGGTATATCTTCATCAGCACACTGTCAGCCCTGTTGTGGTTTTTGTTTATCATGTCGCCTGCCTTGGAATACGAAGCCAAGAGTTTCCTTATTTCCGTCTCTTTGCTTTTTATTATAGTATCGCGGAAGCACAGACTGCCAAATTTTATTTTAGAATTTTCGGTGGAAAAAACTCTCACGTTGCCGCGCGAAATGGAAATGTCGTCATAAGGGGCAGGAAGCACGGCGGCATCCACCTGATTGTTGGCGAGCATACTTTCACGCAGGGCTATGTCGTTTATTTGCGGGCGGAGCAGGTAAAAAGGCTTTATCTTTGTAATTTCCGCTATCTCGTCCAACAGATAATCCGAAGTGTTGTGCCGGCTAATGGCTATGGTTCGCTCTTTCATGCTGCTCAATTTCTTTATGCGCTTTGTGCGGCTTGTAACTACAGTCATTTTTCCCGCAGTTCCCATTACAGCCTTCAATTTCACGCCTTGCCCGTCAAGACAGGCAAGTTCCGGAAGCGTGAGAAAAGCTCCGTCAATCTTCGCGTCCCTTATAGCCGCCCCGCATTCAAGCGGCGACCTGTATGTTGTTATTTTTATCTTTACGCCCTCTTTTTCAAAAACACGGCTGTAGCCCGCCACATAAAAAGGAAGGCAGTCAGTTACAGGCATTAGTCCTATTTTCAGGTCAACAGTGTCTTTTACAGCCTTGGCTTGAGCCGGATGTTTTTTTTCGCCAGAACATGAAAGCAAAAAAGCCATTCCCAGGGCGGCAACCAACGGTTTTATGATTTTCCGAGACATGAACTTTGAAAACAAAGAAAAGCAACATTGCCTTGCCTGTCGGGCGGGCTACGTTGCTTTCCTTTAGCTTGTTTATATTTTGTTTATCACTCGCCCTTTATTGCAGCAATGCCGGGAAGCGTCTTGCCCTCGATAGCCTCGAGCAAAGCTCCGCCGCCTGTTGAAACATACGAAACTTTGTCTGCAAGACCGAACTTGTTGATGCAAGCCACAGAGTCGCCGCCGCCTATAAGGGAATATGCTCCGTTTGCGGTAGCCTCCACTATGGCGTTTGCTATTGCACGCGAGCCAGCCTCGAATTTCTCAAACTCGAACACGCCGGCAGGACCGTTCCAAAGAATTGTCTTTGCCTCCTTTATTGCGTCGCAGAACTTCTTCTGGGTCTTTGGGCCAATGTCCAAGCCCTCCCATCCGTCGGGAATTGCGTTTGACGGAGACATCATTACGTTTGACTCGTTTGAGAACTGGTCGCCAAGAATAGAGTCTTCTGCAAGAAGAAGTTTCACGCCTTTCTCCTTGGCTTCTTTCACGAGGTTGTTTGCAAGGTCAAGGTAGTCGTTCTCCACAATCGAAGTGCCGATGGTCCCGCCCTGTGCCTTCATGAAGGTGTATGTCATGCCGCCGCAAAGAATCAGCGTGTCAACCTTTGTAAGGAGGTTCTCGATAATCTCTATCTTGGTGGAAACTTTCGAGCCGCCCATGATTGCCACGAAAGGACGCTGGATATTGTTCATCACCTTGTCGATGGCATTGATTTCCTTCTCCATAAGATAGCCGAACATCTTGTGGTCCTTGTCAAAATAGTCGGCTATGATAGCGGTGGAAGCGTGCTTGCGGTGAGCTGTGCCGAAAGCGTCGTTAATGTAGTAGTCAGCGTATGAGGCAAGAGTTTCAGTGAATGCTTTCTGAAGCGGTTTGAGAGCCTTTTTCGCAGCAGCTTTCTCCTCATCGCTGGCAAACTCGCCACGAGGTTTGCCAGTCTCCTCTTCATAGAAACGCAGGTTTTCGAGAAGAAGCACATCGCCGTCGTTCATTGCGTCAACCTGTGGCTTTGCCTTCTGGCAGTCATCGCAGAAATCAACCTTTGCGCCAAGCAGCTCGCTCACACGCGGAAGTATCTGCTTTAGCGAGAACTTGGGGTCGGGGTTCTTTTTGGGACGTCCCATGTGGGACATTATGATAAGCTTTCCGCCGTCAGCGTGAACTTTCTTGAGAGTGGGCAGTGCGCCGCGAATACGGGTGTCATCGGTTATGTTTCCGTTTTCATCCAAAGGCACATTGAAGTCAACGCGAACGATGACCCTTTTGCCTGCAAAATTACATTGGTCGATTGTCATATCCTTATGTTTTTGATATTTATGATTGTCTTTATCTGTATGCACATGAAATGGTTCAAATCCACATTCTGCACAACAGCAAATTTACTAAAATGCAATCACACAATGACCTTTCGGATTGTTTTTTTCCCCACTCGCATAAAGGTTGCGGCATTTTTGCTATCTTTGCTGTCAAATCACTGCCACATATTATATCGGCAAACACACCCTCTGGTTTTTATGGAATTTGACAGCAAATACGCAGTTCTTCATGTAGCAGGAATAAAAAGGTATGAAGGCAAACCGCAGCGGTGCCTCATAAGCCTCGCAACGGATGACAACAGGAGATTCGCCTTTTTCTCAGACGAACACGACGCCGCCCGCATAGCGTTGCACGCCTTTCCCCAGCAAAGCGGAATGCCAAAAGTATTTCTTTGGACGGAACTTATGGAAAAAGCCACGGCTTCGTTCGGCATCTACACAAATTGCATTCTGGTAAAACGCGACGAAAACGGCACACTTTATGCCGATGCCATGCTTGAGAATTTTGGGACAGGCGAAATCCACTATGCCGCGACAAACATCATAGACGGCGTGATGTATGCCGCCGCCATAAAATGCAAGATTATAATAGAGAACGACTTGCTTGACGAAATAACAGAGAGCGAACGCCACGAAAAAGCCGAAGTGCCGCCCATTAGCGAGCTATCCGACGATGCCATTGAAAAACAGTTAGAAGAAGCCGTCAAAGCGGAAAACTACGAAAAGGCATCGGTATTGCGGGACGAGTTGCAACGGCGCAGGAACGGATTGCATACGCAATGACGTGCGCTAATTTATAATATGCGCACAATTAATCAATGATTTGCACCACTGTAGGGGCGTATGGCATACGCCCAGAATTGCGCCGATTTGCGATGTCATGGCAGCGGTTTGCAATGCGGTTCGTGCGGTGGAGTAAAGGGCGTATGCCATACGCCCCTACAAATGGCGCAAAATCAACTCCTCGAAAAAAACATTTGATGTAGGAAAAACTACGTCCTATGTAGGAAAAATTATATCAGACATAATTAAAACTACATCAGACATAATTTTTGCTTTTACAAAGCACTATAAACCAAAAGGTTACAAAGGCTTGTCCGAAAGCAGCATTCTACTGAATGTCAAGCTTTTATCTAATACCATGCTATATCCACCCATATTCTTCCCCAAAAGAAAAACCGCAAACTCGGTATTCAACCAAAGTTGCGGGCTTTCTTATTTTTCCGGTCGTTCCTTGTCAGAACTTATAACCCAATGTCAGCAAAAACTGGCTTCGGTCGAGTTTCAACTTCGTACACGGAGCATCGTTCTCTATGGAAGGATCACCGCGCTGTGTTGAAAATGCGTAGAAATCACCGCCCTGCTTTTGATACTGCCATGCGAAATCGGCATAGAAATGCTTTGCCTTATATCCCAAACCTGCCGTATAGCGGTTTATGTCGCCAAGGTTCACATAGTTTGTGGACGTGTTGTAGTCAATCGATGCACTGTTTATAAACTGGTTCTGCAATGCGTTTGACTTAATGGGGGACGAAACATAATTATATCCCAAGCGGAGCGACAAACCATAGTCAAGTTTTGCCTCTGCGCCCAAGCGCACCGTGCTTACACCTTTGAGATATTTGCCTGCCTCGCGGTTCAGCTCGCGGTCTTTGGTCTCGCTGCCGCTCCAGCTCCACTCGTCATAGCCCTCGTCATACGAAAGCTTTGCCGAAGAATAGTCGGAATATTCATATTCTGCATCAAGGGCGAGAAAGTCCCCTATCGTGCCACCTGCGGAAATATTAAACTTCCAAGGGGTGCGGATGTTATAATCATGGTCGCCTATCTCTGTACGCAAATCATATTTATCGTATTTTCCTTCTATCACACTCATATTTTCGTCATAACACAAAAACGACGAATTTATCAGCGAAGTGCAATTTGCTGTCAATGAATACCAGACAGGAGTTGAGAATGAAAGACCGACCCTGAAAGAATAGCCCTCGATAGGATAGATTATCGTACCAAACTTCACGTCAAGCCCATTTCCGGACAGCGAGCGTGCGTTAGTCAAAGTATATGAACCCACCTGCGAGCCATCCGTACCGGCAAGGGTTTCCATATATCCGCTATAACTGTCAACGTCAACATTGTACACACCCATTGTAATGCCGAAATAATAGCGGTCTGAAATGTTTGTACTCATGTTGAAATCATACTGCTGTATGCCGCCGGTAACCCATTTTCGGTAAGAATTGTTTACGCCGTTGTACACGTTATACTGTTCATAGCCAGACTCATCAGGATTTCCTCCTGCCTTATCATACAAATATGTTTGATAACCAGATACAGACAAAGGAGTCCAATGTTCATAATCTCCCCAATACGAAGACAAATCTGCCATTTCCCATGTCTGCGAAGCACCGTTAGTCAAAACCTGGTCTGCACTTATAAGGGATTTGAAATTCTTGCGCTTGTGGTAATTGAAGCCTACGTTGAAATATCGCATCGCCCCGCCTCCCATTTTGAATGGATAGACAATGCCCAACTGGTCATATGACACACGCGACTTTCCGTGTTCGTCAAACTTTTCGCCCTCAGCCAGCGTGTTCACGCTAAGCGAGGTGGCAATGTCAGCACGGCGGTACAAGCCTATGCCCGCAGGGTTCGTTCCCATAGTGGAAATATCCGCGCCCAAGGCATTCATAGCCCCGCCCATTCCCACGAACCTTGCCGTTCCGTTCAAATCCTCGCTCGTCAGGCTTTCCATTGTATATATGTCCTGTGCATCAGCAAACGACACACCAAGCATAAACGCCGTTACAAATATATATTTCAGTTTCATAATTGCTTTCTTCTGTTTTTGTATGATTTTTCGCGACATTTGTCTTAGCGACGGCCGCCGCCAAATGAACGGCCTCCACCGCCGCCACCAAAAGAGCGTCCGCCACCGCTTCCGCCGCCAAACGAACGGCTTCCCATTGAGGAGCCGCTGCTGCCAAACGAGCGGGAAGAACCACTGCTGTACGAATTGGATGAACTGTTGCCCATGGAGCGCGTGCTTGTGCTTGAAGAACTCGGGCGTGTGCTTCCGTAAGAACGTGCCGACATATTGTTGCGTCCCGAAGAACTGTAGTTGCGTCCGTTGTTGTTTATGCCACGGCTGTTGCTCGAATAGCTGCGCGAAGAACCGTTTCTTTCTATTGCATCGCGATAGTTGCGTCCGCCGGCCCAAATACGCCCGCCCGCAGAACCGGTTTTCTCATAATGGGTCTGACCGGCAAGATACCTGCCGCCGTTCCAACTTGAACCGTGCCAGGGACGGCCCGGACCAACAGGACGCGACCAGCCCCAATCGTACCAGCCGTAATGGTAGTGCCAGGGATAAGACCACCCCCAGCCGCCATACCAGCCATAATAGCCGGGATACCAATTCCAATTCCAGCCCCAGTTCCACCCCCAATTCCAAGCATAGTCGTAATTCCACGCCCAGTCATAATAGGAATAGCCCCAGCCCCAATAGGGAACGCCGTAGCCGAAATAGATATTCACGGCCGGCTCGTGGAAACGCGCCAGCCTGTTGGAATAATAGTAGTCGTTGGAATTGTACTCTTCGGCATACCTGTCGGCATATTCATTGGCTTCCTTGTCGCCGTCGCCTATATAGAGAGTGTCCTTGCTAACCTTATACCCACGGCGGTTGTATGCGTCAACCTCCGCTTCGGAGTATTTCTTGCCATTGTAGTCTTCGGTTGAGTAAACATCATCATCCGAGACATCATACGTGCCTTCCTGAACCTTCAAGGGCTGCTCTTTCTTCACCTTGGAAATTTTCGTCGGCGTAAAATACATATCATCGCTTTGTGCGTACGCCCCCAAAGAAACCGTTAAAAGAACTCCGATTAGGAATACAGACTTTTTCATAACTCTTGTCTTATAAAAGTTCCACATCTTTAAGGCAAAAGTAGTAATTTATTTTTTCAACTAACGGCATTCTACACGTCTGCGGTATTAAAAATACTAAAAAGAATTATTCAATTGTATTTCTCCACGGTAAACGGCACGCTTCTTATTGTTTTGTGCAACAAATTCAAAGGTATCAAGGTGTTCTGTGCGCTACTCCTCCGTTTTTTCTTCCGCCATAAAAGAAGCGTTCGCTACGGCTTCCTCAAAGAAAGCCTTTTTTGCCGACACCGCCCCGAAAGTCACACAAAGCGTTGCTAGCATACCGAACCCTATAAACAAATACTCCACAATATATATAAGCAACGGCGTTTTTTGCGCTCCTGTCAAGCTGACCGCCGTTGCATTGTCGTATATTCCGAGCAGCAAAGCCAACGCCGGCAACAAAGCCACGACCACAAGCAGCACAGCCGCCGCATTCGCAACCAACAGTCTGAAGAATACTCTCCCCCACTGCTCTTTCATTGCCTTGAAGCCGTTGCGCAAAGATTTGCGGAAATTATTGTCCGTAAGCATATACTCGTATTCCGCAATATATAATGGCACCGCTATGACAAGCAAATACACAGCAACGGCAATCCAGACAAACGCGCTGACCTTTACTGACACCACAACAAGAGCCGCACCTATTATACCAAAGGCAAGCATCGAAAGCAGACAAAACTGGGCGAATTTCAAACCCGCAAATATCTCTTCTTTCACGCTTAGTTTCTTCTCACCACCAATTATGGCAAAAACAACGCCTTTCCACAACATGAACAAAATGGCAAGCAGCACACATCCCGCCGCATACCGCAAAAACAACGCCATAGATATTTCATGGAATGGCATATATGTTATGTAATCTGTCTTTACTTCCCCAATATTTCCGCCAAAAGCCACCATAGCCACAACAGCCATTGCTACAGAAACCGGCAGAAGCGCACGCGCCACGGCACGGAAATTTTCCGTAAAGTTACTTATCCCTTTCTTCAGGCTTGCGCCAAGAGTCAATGCGTCTGCAATGTTTTCAGAATTGTCCATGCTTATTTCTTTTACAGGTTACGAAGATAAACAAAATCTGACTATCTTTGCATACATATATGGAAAATAAAGTCATTTCATGGGGATTCATCGGCTGCGGCGAAGCCACCGAGAAGAAAAGCGGACCGGCTTTCTCTCTCGTGGAAGGTTCGCGCGTCGTTGCCGTTATGAGCAGAAGCGAGGACAAAGTGCGCTCCTATGCAGAGCGGCATGGCATTCCCAAATGGTACACAGACGCGCAACAGCTTATAGACGACCCCGACGTAAACGCCATATACATAGCCACGCCGCCGTCCACCCATGCCACATACGCCATTATGGCTTTGAAATCCGGCAAGCCTGCTTATGTGGAAAAGCCCTTGGCTTCAAATTACCAGGACTGCGGACGAATAAACCGCATTGCCGAGAAAACCGGCGTTCCTTGTTTCGCGGCATACTACCGCAGGTATCTGCCTTATTTCATAAAAGCAAAACAAATTATAGCCAGCGGGGAAATCGGCAAAGTGATAAATGTGCAGCTTCGTTTTGCCGCGCCGCCAAGAGACCTTGACTACAGCAGACAAAACCTGCCGTGGCGTGTGCAGCCAGACATTGCCGGCGGAGGGTATTTCTATGATTTCGCCCCACACCAGATAGATATGCTGCAAGAATTGTTCGGGCCGATTGTAGAAGCAAAGGGATACTGCGACAACCGCGACGGACTTTACGAGACAGAGGACACCGTAAGCGCGGCATTCAGGTTCGCCTCCGGGCTTCCCGGCTCTGGTTCCTGGTGTTTCGTCGCTCACGAGTCCGCAAAAGAGGACCGCATTCAGGTTATCGGGGACAAGGGTGAACTTTGTTTTTCCATATTCACATACGCCCCCATAGAACTTAACACAGAGCGCGGACGCGAAGAGATTAATGTTGAAAACCCTGAACACGTGCAACTGCCGCTTATAAAGCTTATAGTTGAACACCTGCAAGGCAAAGCCATATGCAGTTGCGACAGCGTAAGCGCGACTTCTGTGAACTGGGTTATGGATCGCATTCTCGGCAAGATTTAATTCCCTGCGCTTTTCCAACCGCAAAATTCCGCTTTGAGACATATTTACGCCATATTGACAATCTTTGCACTTGCGCTTTTGGCAAGCCCATGCTCCACGGCACAAACTTCCGTTGAAACAGAGTCAGAACCACACAAGGTTAAAAATGGCGACAATCAGGATGCACAGCAATCCAAAAAGCGCAAGCGAAGCAATCTTTACCGCTTTTTCCAAAACTTCAACGCCATTGACTCTGCATACATAGAGCCAAACCATTACAACTTCGCCGCAATGGCACAGGCAAGCAACCTGTTCAATTTCTACACTATCTATGGCAGAAACGAAGACGGCAAAAAGCAAAGGATTACATTCTCCACCAAGCCGCGACTCAAAATAGGACCGTACCTCGGGTGGCACTGGGCGTTCCTCGGATACCAGTTTGACATCGGACGCACAAACACATCGAACAAATCACAGCAATACAACATCAGCCTGTACAGCTCCACAATTGGTATTGACTACATTCACAACAGCAACAACGGCGATTTTTACATAAGCAGGACAAAAGGCTTTGGCAAAGAGAACACAAAGAAAGTAAGAGACGTGCATTTCGACGGGCTGAAGACATACACCCACAGCCTTAACCTCTACTATATTTTCAACCACAAGAAGTTCTCCTATCCGGCGGCGTTCAGCCAGACAACACAGCAGAAAAAAAGTTGCGGGTCATGGAATACGGGGATTGTCATCTCACACCAAAAACTCTCTTTCGACCACACCAAACTTCCCGCCTCGCTCCTGTCCACCGATAACGGAGGCACAGGAGTGTATGACGAACTGAAATTTAACAAAATAGACTTTTACGATTACAGTCTTAGTTTCGGCTACGCCTACAACTGGGTTTTCGCCCCCAACTGGCTGTTTGCTGCATCCGCCTCCCCTGCCGTAGGGTATAAATTCTCAAAGGGGCAGACCATTGACCACAAGCAAATATTCTCAAGCCACAACATAAACTTTGACGTTATAGGGCGCGTGGGGCTTGTGTGGAACACAAACCGTTTCTTTGCCGGGTTCTCAAGCGTGGTTCACGCATACACTTACCGCAAATCGCGCTTTCAGTTGAGCAATGCCATAACAATGACAAACTTATATTTTGGCATAAACTTTATGCCAAAAGGACATTACCGGCGAACATACCCCGAAAAATTCAAGAAATGGTAGAACTGCATCCTCTAAAGCCATATCTCCCGCCCAACCCGCGATTGCTTATGCTCGGCAGCTTTCCCCCGCCGCGCACACGCTGGAGCATGGATTTTTTCTATCCTAATTTCATCAACGATATGTGGCGCATCCTGGGGCTTGTTTTCAAAGGAGAAAAGCTCGCCTTTATTGACACGCCGCACAAAAAGTTCAAATTGGAGGCCATTAAGGAACTGCTGAACCAAAAAGGCATCGCGCTTTACGACACAGCCACAGAGGTTAACCGCCTCAACAACAACGCAAGCGACAAGTTTCTTGAAATAATAACACCAACCGACATAGCCTCTCTTTTGAAGCAAATCCCCCTTTGTTCCGCAGTTTGCGCCACAGGCGGAAAAGCCGCAGAAGAACTGTCTCGGCAGTTAAATGCCGAAGTTCTCAAAACAGGGGAAAGCACCGCGTTTACAGCCAACGGACAAAACATGAAATTTTACAGGATGCCAAGCTCCAGCCGTGCATATCCAATGTCTGTGGAAAGAAAGGCGGAATTTTACCGCAGGATGTTTATTGAAACAGGAATACTGCCAAATCAATCATAATACCCAAAGCTATGAGGACAATAAAAGAAATCTACAAAATCGGGCACGGGCCGTCATCAAGCCACACAATGGGTCCGTCGTTTGCCGCCGAAATCTTTCTGAAAAACGTGCCAGACACACGCCGCGCCGCCATAACCCTCTACGGAAGCTTGGCGGCAACAGGCAAAGGACACCTTACGGACAAGGCCATTACCGACATATTCCACCATGCCGGGGTTGAAACCGTAATCAATTGGCAACCCAAGAAGTTCCTGCCTTTCCACCCGAACGCGATGAAGATTGACGCCAGCGACGAAAACGGCAACTTCATAGACTCTTGGACAGTTTACAGCGTCGGCGGCGGGTCGCTAAAAGAGGAAACGCCCAAGTTTCTCGGCAACGGAAATCCCGACATATATCCCCACACCCACATGAAGGACATCATGGAATACTGCATCAGCAACGGACTGCACTATTGGGAATACGTGCAACGCAACGAGGATTCCGGCCTTTGGGACTATCTTGCAGAGGTGTGGGAAAAGATGAAAGAAAGCATAAAGCGCGGACTTGCCGAAGAGGAAGTTCTTCCCGGCCCGCTCCACCTGCAACGCAAGGCCACCAAGTTCTACGTGAAGTCGAAAGGGCTTAAGCCGTCCCTCGAATCGCAAGGGCTGACCTTTGCATACGCCCTCGCCGTTTCAGAAGAGAACGCTTCGGGGCACGTCATAGTAACCGCGCCCACCTGCGGCTCGTGCGGCGTTCTGCCGGCAGTGCTCTATCATTTGCAGAACACAAAAGAGTTCATGGACACGCGCATTTTGCGTGCGCTCGCCACAGCCGGACTTTTCGGCAACATTGTAAAGGAAAACGCCTCTATATCGGGAGCGGAAGTCGGCTGTCAGGGCGAAGTCGGTGTGGCGTGCGCAATGGCGGCGGCAGCGGCGAGCCAACTTTTTGGCGGAAGCCTTTCGCAAATTGAATATGCTGCGGAAATGGGCTTGGAGCATCATCTCGGAATGACCTGCGACCCTGTGTGCGGCCTTGTGCAAATTCCGTGCATCGAGCGGAATGCCTATGCCGCACTGCGCGCCTTGGACTCTAACCTTTACTCCTCGTTCACCGACGGTGTGCACAGCGTGTCGTTCGACCGCGTGGTTGAAGTGATGAAGCAAACAGGACACGACCTTCCCTCGCTTTACAAAGAGACAAGTGAAGGCGGACTGGCCATAACGCACAACTGAGCAAAGCACTTCGTCATTATTCGATAACAAATTGAATTTCAGCAGCATAAGCGCACCACAAACAAATTTGTTATCGTTTTGGTTTACAGCCGCTTATATGCCGTCAAAATTATGTCTGATATAATTTGAACTACATAGGACGTAGGAAAAACTACATCGGACATAGTTTTTTCTATATCAAATGTCTTTTCGCGCCAGCAACCAACGTCTCACGATAAAACTAAAATGCAAACAAAAAAAACAGTCATGACGGATTTTTTCGCCATGACTGTTTCATTTTTATCTAAATCCCCCTACTTTAGATAGACCTCAGGAATTTGACAACCGCATCGCGGTCGCGCTTCTTCAGATTGTAGAATTTGAAAGCCGACTCGTAAGCATCGCTCTTCTTGCTGTAAGCGTGCCACATAATGGCCTCCACCTCGTTCTTTGCGCGGCAGTCGTGCATACGCTCCTCCGCGCCGGTGTTTGCAAGCGACAGTCCGCGTCCCCAAAGCGGTGTGGTGCGGCACCATGAGCCATGTATGTCATTCACCATGTGAAGCCTGTGCTGCAACATATCGCTGTATGGGAATATTTTCTGGTTGGGGTATTTCGGCAACGGACGTCCGCCTATTGAAGCCGGCGCCCAATAGTTGTCCTCGCCTGTTGTCCATGACGGACGGTGGCAGGTGGTGCAGCCTATCTGGTTGAAAATCTTCTTGCCGCGTTGCACCTCCTTGTCGTTCAGGTTTCGCGCACGCGGTATCGACAAACCGCGATGCCACACCAAGAACGCATAGAAGCTGTCGTCCGACATTTCGGGAGAGAAATTATGAATGCCGTTGTTGAACTGGTTGGTCTTGGGGGAAAGGAGCGTCTTTACCGCATTGGCAATGCCCTCGTCCGTACCGTCTGCATGATACGGGGAATTCGGGTCGGCCTTTATGGCACTTATCACCGACGGATTTTTCGACATAGCCTCTGCCCAGGCATCCGTTGTGTAGAGATAGGGGCGGTCGCTACGCGAAACATTTGTGATGTTCCATATTGCGTTCGCTCCCGGACCGTCCTGCAGCGAGGCGCGTGTAAGGGCGTATGTAAAACGCTTTATAGCCTTCTTACCGTCTGCAAGAGTGTACCATGCGCCATCAGCCCAATCGTTCGCATCCTTGTTCCAAAACTTCGGGTTCAATTCAACATACTGCGCCTCGGCGGCATACTGCGCTTTTAGCGAGTCTTCGGGTATGGCATCAAGCAACCCTGTTCCTATAACGCCTATCGTCGATTCCAAACGCACGGCGATATTGTCGGGCTGGGGGTATGTGTTGAACGCCTCTTTTGGGATGTTCACCTCGGGATATGTAAGTTCGAAAGCCTCGCCATTATCCGGAAAACGCATCGCAAGACCGCTCTCCATTGCCGTAACGTTTTTCCACTCTATGGTAATCCGGCTCTCGTCTATAGGGGGCAGGAACGGTGTTGTTGCCAATGTCTGGGGCATTCCTGTTACTTCCGTGATATAATTTCCGTCATTGCTGTTCGCACCATCTTCAGGGGTGTAAATTGCAAGCAGATAACCGTTGCCGAACACCGAGCGGTATTTGCCCTCCTGGCGTTTTCCGTGTCCGTAGCCCGGATGGCAGTCAAGGCATGACTTTCTCAAAGCGGCGGGACCGAGACCGTTAAAAGGCGCGGTGTTGCTGTTGAAATTGCGCTCGAACAAGGCTTCGCCCTTTTTGAACTCGCTCATAAGCCCCAACTGCTCCGTGGCGGGTGTTTCGTCTTCGTAGCAACCGGCGGAAACATTGTCCGTAGTCCCGAGTTCGCCGCCGGGATACCATTCTTCCTTTGAAAAATTCCCCACGGCTTCCCCTACATAATCCGCGTCAGTCCCGGAATTTCCACCGCCGCCGTTGTTGTCATCGCTACACGAAAACAGTCCCATGCCCACAATGCCGGCAAAAGCGAAAACGCATAGTTTTCTAAGTTTCATCGTTTATGTTTGTTTTATATCAGTTATTTTCCTTTTAACAAGAACAGTATCGGGAATTTTGTCCCCAATACCGTAATCTTGAAGATATATGTATGATTATTGTTTTGCAAACCAGTCCGCCGCGTTGTTCAAGTCATCGTCAAGAGCCTGTACCGCAAGCTGCGCCTTGCCGACGAGCGGGTCTTTGATGTTGTTTACAAAGCCGCCTGTCAGGGAGTTCTGACAAGTTTCCAGAGCCTGGATTGCTGCCGTCATGTCGCTTTCAAGTTTTGCCAGACCACTGTAATTATGCACCTTCATGTACTGGATAACCGACTTGCTTTGGTCGCGGTTTTCAGGACGTCCGCCGTAAAGAGAGTTCTGTATGCTTATAATATTATCCTTGAAGTCGATGAAAGAACGCTGGCTGTAAGGCGACTCTATATAGTTGGGGTCCGGTTCTTTGCCGTTGCCGTAGGGGTTGCCGATCTTAACATTTGCCACCTCGTCGCAAATATTCTCGCATCCCGACTTGATTATCGTAACCATAGCCTCCTGCAACGTTACATAAGTGCTGCCGGCTTTTCCTACCTGAAGCATATTCTTTCCGTAGGAATAGGAGCCGCCGCTCACGGTGTAAGGAAGTTCAAGCTCTTCCACGCGGTCCACGTGAGCCTGCGGGGCGTTTTCATTCCAGGAAACTTCAAGCTGCCAACACCTGTCGCGAAGGTCTCCCGCAACTGCCGTGGCGTAAATAAGCTCCTCCTTGCCCGTAATATGGGCATTCAAGCTCTTGAACGCCGGATCCTGCTCCTCGCCAAGGAAATCCGCCACCGTGCGGTTAGCTCCGTTACGGAAAATAATGAACTCTATTCCGTGGAAGCCGAGAAGTTCCTGACCGAGGCTGCTGCCGGCAAAAGCTATAGCGTCATCGTCATCGCCGCTCATTATTGCCATGTGGTTTTTGTTTGAAAGCTGACCTGCCAATGTCGTTACAGCCAAAGGCCAAGTGTCGATGTGCGGGTCAACACCGAAATCTGTGGCTGCGCCATAAAGAAAGCCCTCGCTTTCCTCGTAATACGCACGCGCCTTAATGAATGTCTCGCAAATTTCGTCAATATCCTCTTGTTTCAAAGTGCTTGGATCAGCCACCATCTTGTTTTTCGCCGCCCTCAACTTGCCATAAAGGTTGTTCGTTTCATCGGCAAGTTTTGCATAGGTGGTGTAAACGGTGTTGTTTACATATTGCGTGAGCACCTGGCTCATCAGCTCTTTCTTTTCGCTTGAACCTCCGTTGCTTCCATTGTCGTCGCTGCACGACGAAAAGCCGAATGCAAATGCCGCACAGCAAAGCAAAAGTGCGGGAATCTTTTTCAAATTGTTCATCTGTTTTTGTATTTTGATTTGTTGTTACGTTTTGTCAAAGGAAGAACCCTTCGTATGCCACGCCCAAAGACACAGACGGTTCATTGTTATACTGCGAGCGCAAAAAGCGTTTTGAATATTCCGCTTTTACGGCTATCTGCGGGATTGGGTAATAGTTCAAGCCGCACGCCACCCGTATCTTTTTTGTGTATTCATAGGGAGGCTGCTGTTTGGAAGGCATATAGGAATTATAATATTCGTAATGACCGAACACATACAGCTTCTGCTCCTTGCTGCGCAAGCCCTCAATTTGCGAAAACACGTCATAGCCGGCTTCAACGCCTACAGATATGGCGTTCTTTCCCACAGGAGTTTTCTGATAGGGCGCACTGTTGGCAGCGTTATTGCGCTTTATGTCGCTAATCACGGCAGCGTTGCCCACATAGCCGTAGTCAACGTTTCCGCGTGCCACGACATTGTATTTGTTGAAAGTAAAGTCGAACGAGCCTACCGCCACATTCCCTTTTATCTTGTCATAGGTTTTCGTATTATTGTTTTCGTCCTTTCCTTCAAGTTCGTGCGGGAAGGAGTTGTGCATCGCCCTGCCAAGATAACCGCTCAATCCCAAACGCAATCCGGGAATTGTGTAGTTGTCTATCCTTGCGGCAAAACCGTATTTGTTGGCAACCTTGAACTCATAGGGAGAACCTGCGCCTTTCTGTATCCAGTTTTCGCGGTTGAACAGAAAAGCGTCAAGCCCGGCCACCATTTGCACCTCATACCTGAAGTCGCCGGAGCGTCCCCAAATGCTGATGCCCGTGTCGTGCCATGTGCAAGGCAATATTGTGGCTTCGCCCTCGGGGCGGTAAACAGTAAAATAATTAAGCGGCTCGTGGCGGGCGTTGGTCAGCCCAACGGGTACAACTATATGCCCGGCCCTTACGTTCAGTTCCGGGAAAAAGGTTTTCTGAAGCCAGAACTGCTCCAGCTCCACTTCGCCGCCTTTTTCCACTTCCTGCTCCCATTCACCACCTTCGGTGAATTCCTTTTCCTGCGACGTGCCTGTGCCGGTATGCTCAAACTCTATTTCCGACCCCATGCTCCAGCCTTTGCCGAAATCATAGCCAATATATATCACGGCGTGGGGAATGTCAAAGCGTCCGTGCGAAGGGTCGTTCTTGTATTTTTGAGGATTGCTGTAACGAAAAACGTTGTCGCTGTAAAAATTCCTTGTATAGGCTGCCTCTCCATAACCGCCTATGCTAAGGCGGTTGCCCTTTACATGGTTTTGCACACTGTCCGCTGCGGAATAGTCCTGCGCACCTGCACCTGCGGGCATTACGCAAAAGAGCATTGTGCCAAGCGCAATTCCTGCCGTTGTTTTTAAGTTTGTCGCCATTACTCTGATTGGTTTTGTTTTCGGGTGCAAAAGTATAACCGCCCCAAAACGCCAACAATACCCACCTGTAGGTAAAAACCGCTGCACGCGGGGGAACGCCGAAAGTGCGTTTAAAAATTTCCCCAATTGGCAAATACCCACAGGCTGACAACAAAATACCCCCATATAGTGAGCTTGCGATACAAAAAAAATCGTTTATTTTGCACACGTTTTAATCAACGGTATTTGGATTTATGTCGAGCATATACTTTAACGAGAATGCCCTGATGTGGGACGTGATACGCTATGAGCCCAAAGTCTTGCAGGCACTGAGCCGTTTCTGCATCCCCCTTGGTGTTGGCGAACACACCGTAAGGGAAGTTTGCGAGGCTAACGGCGTGGACACGGGAACATTCATTGCCGTAGCCAATTTCATTAAGCATGGTGAGGAATGCGCGGCACTGTTTGTTGACAAAATAAAAGTGCCGGCGCTTATGGACTATCTGCGCAACGCGCACGACTACTTCCTCAACTTCCAGTTCCCCAAGATACGCCGCAAGCTCATTGAGGCGGTGGACTGTTCCGAGAAAAACGAAGTGGCGTTCCTAATACTGCAATTCTATGATGCCTATACCGCCGAGGTGCGCAAGCATATGCAGTTTGAGAACAACCGCATATTCCCGTACGTAAACAACAGGCTTAACGGTGTTCCGGCTGCGGACGAGGGCGGACCGGCATCAAAGGAAATAGAAATGTACCTAAGGGGACACGACGCCATTGAGTCAAAACTCAAGGAACTAAAAAACCTGCTCGTAAAATATGGCGTGCCGGCGGCAAACATCAACTTCCTGAACGATGTGGTGTTCAACATATACACCTGCGAAGACGACCTCGCCACCCACTGTGCCGTGGAAAACAAACTGTTTATTCCTGCAATAACAAAACTTGAACTGAAAAATGCAGGCGTGCACCACGGCGAGAAAATTGCCGGCAAGGAAAACGAAAAGGAAGAGCTAAGCGCGAGGGAAAAGGAGGTTCTGGCGTGTGCCGTAAAGGGTATGACAAACAAGGAAATTGCGGAAAACCTGTTTATTTCGCTCAACACCGTACTCACCCACCGCAAGAACATTTCGCGCAAGCTCAACATTCATTCAATTTCAGGACTAACAATATACGCAATCGTAAACAAACTTGTAAACCTTGACGAGGTTAAGGCAAAAAACTCAAGACGCAACAGCAAGTAAAGGGCAAATTCCATTAAGCATCTGATTTGCAAAAAGTTGCACACACTTCAAGATTTCTTTGTAAGTTATTGTTTACCAACTGTTTGCAAAGGCAAAAATTATGTCTGATGTGGAAATTTCCACATCAGACATAATTTTTTCTACATAGGACGTAGTTTTTCCTATGTCAAATATTATTTACACACCTATTACTACAGGAGAAAATATCTGCAATTTCCCCTTTCTTTCATGGCGGGTTATTCCGTATCACTCACGGATTTTATTGATATTTTCTCCTAACTAATTATATATTCTTTTATAGCAAAAATCTTTGTAATTAAGGTTCTTGTAATTTCCTACTAGACTTTTCATCACACTTATAATGTAAATTTCCAGAAGAATCTGTATAAAAATACTTTATTATATTTACTTTAGCTCCCATCCCGTCATGTCTTATTACATATTGAGTGTTTGGTAATAGCCTTATATAGGAAGGATTATACCGAAATTCTTGCTTATAAGAAGATGATTCTATCGCTTCAAATTTCTTTGATATTCTTTTTTTTAAACAAATAGTATCCACCTCTCTACATGTTCCCTTTGTCCGCCAAAAGAAGTCATATGAATAAGATTTGCTAAAGCTTTCTAATGGCTCAATAGAAAAATGCAACATATTGTAAATATAAAAAGTCTGTTCCTTTTCATTGAATTCTACATCATGATTGTCACATGAACAAATCAAAAATAAACACATGAAAATTTCTATTATATATTTCATTCTCAAAAATCTATTGTGAATAGCCAAATCTTGACCATTCTTGTTAAACTTGTTTGTTAAGACATCTTTTATATTGGGCGGTATTCACCAATTGTGAAACCGCCCAATTTGAGGTGTCTATAACAAGGTTTCATACAAATCTCTTTTCTTCTATCGCAAAATTGAAGAAAATCAAATTCCAATATAAAACAACACTTTGTTACATATAAAACTCTATCATTCTGCGCAAGGCCCTTTGGCATACTCCGCAAAACGCAGGGGCTTCATTCGTCTTCATGCGGCAATCCTGAAAAGCGCGATACACTCCCTTGCTTTGGTAGCCTCCGCCCTCGTAAACCCCAATCCGCGAATATTTGTCCTTTTCCTTTTTCGACGGAGCAGTGGGAATCTTGGTCGCTTGGGGCAACATATCGCGCCACTTGCTGTCAAAGTCCACAAGGGTGGTAAGGTTCTGCTCCCAAGGCTCTGTGTCCGAAGGGTACACCGTGGAATACTGGTCATCGTAATAGTATTCGTCAGCCAGTCCCCCAAAGCTGTGTCCGAACTCATGAACCACCACGGGCTTGAACAGCTTGTGGTCTGCCGCCGTCAGCGTGTATGAGTTCAAAATCCCGCCACCGCCGTAATTGCCGGTATTTGCAAGTATTATGATATGCTCGTATGGCACGGCAGCCAATATGTCGTGAAGCCTTTTCAGATGCAGCGTGGTCAGATAGCGGTCTGAATAAAATGTGTCGAAATGAGAATCCAACGCCGTGCTTTTCCACTCCCTTTTGCCGGGAATGCTCACACCGCTGTCTTGCGACGGGGCGGCCACCGCAACAATGTTCATGCGGTTTTTGTAGCTTTTGAAAGGTTCGCTGTCAAAAAGCGACTGCGCGGTTTCCTCTGCCTTTGCGTAAAATCTTTTCTTTTCGGAAGCTGTATAGCCCTCGGCAACAATGGCGATGTCTATGCAGGTGTCCGGCGAGCCGCCCTGCCAAATGTATTTGCTTTCAGGCTCGCCCGTCTTGCCGACACTCCTTATAAGGATGTCTTGGGGATTGACCGTATGTACTAATTTTGCAAGCGGTTTTCGGTGTACGTCGAAAAGTGTCAGAGTTATTTCCGCCGTATGCCTTGGCATGGGCAACAGGAACACATTCTCGAAAGAGCGTCTCAGACATGTGGCCTCCTCGGTTGACTGCCACTCCTGAAACAGGGAGGAAAACGATGTGCGGTATATGACTTTCCGGGTTGCCGAGTCCCGCATCACAATCTGTCCGTTCCCTGCCACGCAAAGACTGTCAAGATTGTGCCTGCGCCCCGCCCATGCCGGCAGGCAAAGCAGCTCGTCGAGCGAGATTTCCTGTACGGCGCTGTCGCCCGCAAATATATAATCGGTGCGCAATGTCTTGTTTTCAAACCATTCGCCAAAGTCAACATTATTGTTTGCCGCAAGCGGCGAAGAAATTAGTGCAAGCGCAACAAGCAGATTTCTCATTATTGACATATTACTCCTTAATCTTTGTTTTTTCCAAGCTGTTCATATTTCACTGCCGAACCCTTTGTTTCGTAAATCACGCTCTTGAAACGTTCCGCCGGCACTTCCACCGCATCTTTCGTCATTTCCGGCACATTGTAGCTCTTCATAAGCAGAATGTTTTGTTCGGGGTCGCGCTGCGGGAGCAGGAAGGGCTTGTGCTCACGCCCCTTCCTGTCGAAATACGAAATGTAAAGCCGCGTGTAAGAACCGTCATCCCTGCGCGAAGCGAACAATATCCAACGTCCGTTTGAACTCCAAGTGTGATAGCTTTCGGCATCGTTGCTGTTGGCTGTGGAAAGGGGACGCACTTCGCCTGTCTGCAAGTTCTTTATGTAAAGGTCTGCGGAGCGGTGCCATATATGAAACTGTCCGTAGTCGCCAAGCGTGAAGAGCAGATACCGTCCGTCGGGACTGACACGCGGCACGCTCGCGCTTTTTCCCATTGACGCACAATCCACTTCCAACGCCGGCTTTCCGAAAGTTCTGGTCTTTGCATCGAATGCCACACTCATTATATTATAGCGCAAATCGCGGTAACGCCCGGCGATGTTGCGTTCCTGCTGCGAGGGATGAATTTCATTGAATGCCGGCACTTGGGCCACGCAATAATAAAGCTTTGTGCCATCGGAGTTCCAGCAAGGAAAAGTCTCCAAGGCATCATTCGTCTTGAGCACATTGCTTATTGTCCTGCGTTCCGTGTCATAAAACACCAAGTCCGACGCCCAATCCACAACCTCTATTTTCTGCTTGTCGCGAATGTGGAACGTCTGCCCTGTCTTGTTTGAGGAAAAAACCACCCACGGTTTGGCGGGATGCCACGCGGGATATACGGCAGCCGCCAGCGTGGAGTCGCTGCTCATGTCCATTTTCTCCGGCTTGCCGTTGCGCACCACCATTGTGCCGCCGTGCTTCCCGCGAATGTGGAAAAGCATATTTTTCGCCGAATAATTCTGATAGTTGTGGCAGTTTACGCAATGGTTGTTGCCGGTGTCAAACGAGCGGTTGTTTTCATAAATTGTCCTTACGCTAAAATCGGATACATTGCGCTGGTAAAGCCCAAGCTGCCTGTAAACCTCATAGCCCGGCTCTATCAGACGGTAGCTTATGTATTTGTCTATTGACTCCGCCGCCACTGCTATGCAGAAATCCTTATAACGCTCCCACCCTTTGTCTGTCTTGCCGTAAATTTCCACGGATATGTCCTTTTCTTTCGCTTCGCCAAGCATCTCATGCCATTCTTTTTCGGGAATGTCTATTTTTCCGTACTTGTCTGCAAAAACATTGATTTCCCTGTTTCCTACAGAAAGCCTTAAGGCGTAACTGTCTGCGTTTTCATGAACAATGAAGTTCAAGGGAGCAATGTTTGGCGGCACAACAACGTCCTTGTAATCGGGATATATTTTTGCCGTCCTGCCCGCATCAGTATATTCAACAGGCATATTCTTTGCGCCGCACGATGCCAGCACCGCCAGCAGCACTATATACATTGTACGCTTCATCAGTTCACGCCTCCTTTCTCCTGCTCATGTTCCTTTACTTGCTCTTCAGTCGGTATGTTCTCAAAATACATATAATACGGATAGTAATTCCCCCAGTCTTTTCCGAGTATTTTTCGGCCCTCCTCCTTTTTGCGCAGATAAGGCTTTGCCACTTTCACAAAACTGCGCAGCCTTGCCATTTCCATTTCGGAGTTTATCGTGGGGAAGTATCTCAATATTTGTTTGTCCTTTAACGATTTTAGCATCACTGCCTGTTTGTAATATTCCGGCAAATTGGCATTGCCAAACAGGCGCGCCCTCATCAAAAAGCCGTCAAGGTCCTTGGAATAAAGCGTAGCCATTGCCGATGCGTTAAGAGCCTCTTCGGTATTCCCCTCACGCAAAGCCACGTTGTAGCCAAGGAACATCGGGGAACGGTAACTTTGCTCAAAATCATCATACACCGGCATTTTATTGGACACGTGCGCAAACTCCGGCTCTGCAAGCATAGCCTTTGTGCTTGAAATATATTGTTTGTACCGCTCCACGAATTTGTGTTCAAACGGATTTCGGTCTATTATGGCAAGATACTTCCAACAAAGCCTCTTTTCTCCATTAATGGCGGCGGCACGTGCCATCCGCTTCAGAAGAAATAACTGCGGTCCGTTTTTCACGATGGTCTCCATGCTGTTATGATACGACACATTGGGCAGACCGGCATAAAAATCTGCGTCAAGCGTGTATATCGTTATGCCATCGCTCAATTGCCCGTCCATTTCCACGACCTTGCCCCTCGGAAAATTGTATGGAATCTCAAAAGCGCGGCTTTCCAACTGTCCCGTCTCGGCAAGGGCTATCGCGTAATACGCCGCCACACTGCGCGACGGGCGGCGCGCGCCGAGAGCCTCGTCTATCATGCCCTCCCAGTCGGAATTTTCGAGCATACGCATCATTCTGCAAGTGCGCACCAAGTCATCCCGCAAAAACACGCAAAACACCGTAATGGCGGCAAACACCACCACCGCGCCAATATTGCTGACAAGCAACTCGCGTTGGTAACCCGGAGGAATTTTCCAAGGGCATTCCATTCCCTTGCACGAGACTATGCGTTTCACCACCGCTATTATTCCCAACACAACCACAGCCGCAAAAGGTATAGCCATAAGCAGCGAGGTCTCGCGGTGATAATTCACACTATAGTTGAGAGCCACAAAATAAGCAAGGAATGCAAATGGGGGCAAAACCACCACAAAACGCCACTTTGCCGCAAGACCGATTATGCAGTCAAGCAACCACGAGCATAGCGTAAGCATCAAGGCAAGGATTGCACCGCCAAAAATAGGGTAATGATAGCCTAACAACAGGAAACGCCCCACCGCGTAAAGCCATCCCCAATCCTGCGACAGCAGAAAGTTCATCAAGGTCGCGTCCCACGCAAAATAGCTTGTCTGCTGGGACATATAAAACACACTGCCGTAAACCCCGGAACAGAATATCCACAACAATAAAAACAGCAATGGGTAAAAGGGGATTTTCCAAAGCCACCAGTGTTTCTTCTTAACGTCAACAGCCTTTGGAGCGGCTGCGCTCTGGCTTTTTATATGCTTGGAAGATTTTTTATTTTTGTTCATATTTTCAAGTCTTTCCGCAAAATTACAAAAACAAGCGTTATTCTTAAACCGCTGACGCATAATTTTCAAACAGCCAATATCACAAAATCACATAACACATTGAATTTCAAAACAATACTCAAATAAAGTACAATTTGTATAACGATTTGTTTTTCAGACATTTGTAAAAGCGGGAAAAAGGTCTGACGTAGTTTTAATTATGTCTGATATAATTTCTCCTACATCAGACGTAGTTTTTCCCATATCAGACATTGTTTTAATACCGTTCACAGGATTGTGCCAGAACACTTGTCCCAAACTCGCGCTCAATTATACAAAAAAGGCGGCATCGCGCCCCGCGCAACCACCGCCTTTCTTTGTTTGCCGGCTATTGTTTAATTGTCTGTTTTCACATCTTGCAGCACGTCTATCGTTTGGTTTATGCCGTTCGATGTCGTTACCGTGATTTTCCCTCTGCGCTTTGCGCTGCCGGTGTTTTCGGTTACAAAAAACGGCACGGAAACCTCGTATTGATCCTTGCCTCCCGGCTTGTCGAGCTTAACAGACTTCACATATCTGTCATCGCCGTCCTTGAGGTTTATCCATTCGTCTGACGTTGCGATTTCCACTGAAGGCGAATATATTGTTGCCGTTATTTTGTCGTTGCCTCCCTTGTAGTCCGGGGTAAAGTAATAATAAGCCTTCAATTCGGCAAAATGCTCCGTGTCATACAAAGACGTAACCGTGCTGTCGCTGCGTATTATCGCGGGATTTGGGCTTGTGATATTCAGCCACGACACCTGCGCATAGGTTTTGCGCAATGTTTTTCCGTTGCTTTTTATCACGAATGTCGCCTTGCGGTTTTCGCCGCTGTTTGTCTGAAGCCTCAGCGCGTATTTGCTGTAGTCTATCCTGTTGGTGGTGGAGATGTTTTTCGAAAACTCGTTGGGAGTGAACCAGTCGCCGTCCGTAACAGTTGCCGTCCACGAATCGGTGCTCTGCACGCCAAGTGTGTCTGTCTGTTGGTCTGCATACGCCACGCCCAATGGGTAAGGCACACCGATGTAATGGGTGGTGTTGCCACCGCCATTGTCGCACGAAGCGGCGAGAATTGCCGCCGCCGCGCATAAAATCAAAGATTTCAGTTTCATTTTATTCTTGTTTTGTTGGTTTGCAAAGATATGAAGTTTATTTCACATGGTGCAGCTCTTCATACTCGGTTTCATACAGTCCGCGAACCTCCGCGTTTGCCAGCGCTTTTGGAAAGTAGTGAAAAGCCGTTGACTTGCCTATGAATTTCAGCGATGCCGGACAGGCGGCAGTGCCTTCGAACGCCGGGTGCGGGGAATACACCGACTGCTCCCCTGTTGCGACAAGCCCGCCGTTTATATAAAGGGCTGGAGTGCCGTTTCTGCATACAAGCGTAATGAAGAAATCCGCCTTTTCGTTGTGCCTGTATTCGAGTATCAGCTTTTCCTCCAAATACTTTTCATAAACTCTGACGCAGTCTTTGCCAACCGTCATTCCCCACTGCGACTGGCCTATGCCGTTTACGTCGCGCCCTTTCACGGGATACATCACGAAACCATGACCTGCGGCAGGCGAGGCAAAAGGCGCGACCCACAGACTTACGGAAAAGCCATTGGCAAGAACTTCGTTCGGGTCATAATGCCCTTGCGCCGCTTTTGCCGTATATCCATAGCTTGCGACGGCAACAGGCTGCTCCTGTTTTTTCTGCTTTTTTTTGCGCTGCGGCACTACTTCCGTATTCTGCTTTTTCTTCACAGTCTCAACGGAGTAAATCTCCACAATGTTTTTCTTTACGCCGCTTTGCGCCAATTTTGCACAACTTACCGCAGCCCGGTCAAGAGGAGCGATGTCATAATCTATGTTCTGCGCCTCCGACAGGCGGACACACAAAATGGAAAGAAGCAAAAACACTAAGCGTTGCATCAATACCAGTCTATATTTGTGGAATAGCCGCTGCGCTTGTCCCATTTCAAAGCATCGGCAAGAGTTGACGTTTTTGCGCGGAATGAGAAATTGTAGCTTGTGTATGGGCGCAAAACTATCGAGCAGGACATCATGAAGCAATGCAAGTCCCTCGACAGCGACGCAGTTGTCATGGAAAGGCGGTGGTAGTTGAAGTCGTAACCCGAGCTGAAGTTTATGTTCCATCCGTCTGAAATCTTGACATTGCCGGAAAAGTTCAGCGACTGCGTGTATTTGTATGGATAGCGCATTGTCTTGGGGTTGATTTTCGCGCTTCGGTTTTCAGCCATCGTTATGCCGTAGCTCAACGACAACGACCAAGGAATGCTGAAACGCTTATAGCCGTCCTCGTCCACACGCGACTTCTTGCTCGCTGATTTCTGCGCGGAGTTCTCGCTTTCCCTCAACGTGGGGTCGAGATTGCTGTCGTTTGTCCCTTCGTCGTCTATGTTGTCCTCCTCGTAATCATCGTGGCTTTCGACCGCCTGGTTTATGTCCTCGTCCTTGTCTTCTTGCTCTTTTGGACCGAATAGCTTTTTGAACGTCTGGTTGTTGAACGTGTACGAAAGGTTTTGCGACATTCCCTGAAAACGTCCGAAGCGGCCGTAGCTCCATTCGGTGCGGTTTCCCTCCACCACTCTTCCGCTCTCGTCAAACTGATAGGCGTAGGTTGCGAACACCGCCGCCATACTGAACGTATAGTTCTTCCAGAGTTTAAGCCGGATGTTCGAGTTCAGGTTGCTCCACTGCTTTGTCTTTGCCGCCGTGTTGTACGACAGCGATGCGGAAAGTTCGTCTATAAGGCTTATTTTCTTCTCGCCGGTGGAGTCTTTCGAACTCTTCACCTTCATCTCCAAGTTGTTTGACACCCTCATGCTGATGTTTCCCGACTTGCCACGCGAGGGAACTCCGAACATTCCGTTCGAATATGGGGAATAAGTTACCGTACTCACGTTTCCGTCGGCATCGGTTCTGACATAAGAATCATAGTAACCGTAACGCGAAGCGCCGAAATCGGGGGCGTAGCTGTACGACACAGATGGTTTCAGCACGTGCCTTACGGCTATTATGCCGTCGCCGAAAAGCTTGCGCCACGGCTTGTAGAAGCCGTAAAGCGTTGTGTTTGCCGAAACCGAGGCATACCAGTTATACACATTGTAAAAGCCATATACGGTGTCGCTCACCTCGGTCTGGTTTGCCTGATCCCACGAGCGCATTATTTTGTTTGTGTACATACGGTCGGAGAACTGGAAGCTCGGTGTAACGTTTATATATTTGAGCACCTGGAAGCTCGCCGAAACAGGCACACTGTGGTTCATTCCGTTCCGCCAGTCCTTTACAAGGTTGGAGTGCATCAGCTTGTCCTCCTTAGTGCTTATCCTGTTGCTCAACTGCCCGGTGTAGCTCATCGAGATTTTCTCGTACCAACGCTCCTTGCCGCTCATTTTCTTCCGGCGGAAAGGATAGAGGCGCGAAAGTGATATGTTCAAGTCGGGAAGCGTGAGGTCTATCGTCGAATCGCGCATATTCTGGTTGAGGTTCGTTGTGGTGGAAAGCGTAAGTCCCAGTTTCTCGAATGTGTGCGAATACGAAACGCTGCTCGTCCTGGTGGACTGCGTAAGAAGCTGCGGATTGTAGAGGGAGTAGAGGTTGTTGCGCTCGTAGCTTTGGGTGGCGAAGTTCACGCTCGCCGAAAAGTTTGAATTGGGCAGCGATTTGGAGTCCTGACGGTGCGACCACTGTATCTTGAAGCTCGAGGATTTCATGTAGTCGGGCATATTCTTCTCGCCGTCCACCGTGTTCTGGTAACTGAGGAACAAGTTGCCGGCATAGCGGTAGCGTTTGTTGTACGTCGACTCTATTGTCGCCCCCCACGAGCCTTTGGTGTATATTTCGCCAAGCAGGCGCATATCCCAGTAGTCGTTGAACGCGAAATAATATCCGCCGTTCCTCAAATAGAAACCGCGTCGGCTGTCATCGCCGTATGTCGGCATTAGAAAGCCGCTTGAATATTTCTTCTTGAACGGGAAGAAGCCGTATGGCACTGCAAGGGGCAGCGGCACATCGGCCACCACAAGGTATGCCGGGCCGAACACAACCTCCTTGCCGGGCTTTACCTTGGCCCGCGAAAGAGCCAGATAGAAATCGGGGTGCTTGGCGTCGCACGTGGTGTATTTTGCGTGTTCCAGATAAAGCGTGCCGTCGTTGGCGCGCTTGGAGCTTTCGCTCTGCATATACCCCTCTCCCTGCTCGGTCTTCACGTTGTTGATGAAGCCCTTCTTTGTCTTGAAGTTAAAGCTCATCACCTCGCTGTCATACTTCTCACTTCCTTGCGTATATACAGGCTGCCCGGTCCAAACGCCGGCGGAGTCTTTCTCGCCGTATGCGTGAACAAGCGAGCTGTCCATGTTCATTTCTATGCGCTCGGCTTTCAGCTCCATTTTCTCGTATTTCACGTTTCCGTCGCCATAGAGGAAAGCCTTTTTTGAGTCGGCATCGTATGTTATGGAGTCGCTGGCGGAATACACAACCGGAGCGTCGAGCGGGTCTTTCTTCTTTGCGGAATCGTTACGCGCCGTATCGGCTGCCAGCGTGTCGTTTTTCGCCACGCCGAAATCTATCACCGTGTCGCGCCTCGCCGTGCCTTGCCGGGCGGTATCACTCTTGGCGGTATCGCTCAAAAGCAAAAGCGGCGCACTGCCTGTTTGCACCGTCCCGCGCTCAGACATACTGCCGTATGCGACGAAAGCCACAGCCGCCGCAAGGAGTGATACTATTTTCTGCTTTATGTTCAATTCGCTAATTTGAAAGACTTTCAGAAATGCGGTGCAAAAATACTAATTTCTCCACGTTCCCAACAGCGCAATTCCCTTTTTAGCCTATTTTAAGTGTTATCGGCCAAGTGTTGCCGCAACGTTTCCCTCCCTGCCTTTTTGAACGGGAAAAATTATGTCTGATACAAGGAAAACTATGTCCTATGTAGAAAAAACTACATCAGACATAGAAAAAATTATACCAGACCTTTTTTGCGCACTTTCAAATTCTTGAAAGACAAATACATATATATTTTTGCAAAAACATATCAAAACCCTGCAAATCTGCGGGTTATGCCTTTTTATGTATTTTCGCCCAAAATCAGCCGAACATTTTCACCCATTCCTCAAAGCGTGCCGCTCCGCCTCCGCCGAACTTTTGCAGGGAAGCCATTGCCTGTTCCACGCTTTTCTCCACCGTGGGGCGCGTCTTGGAATAGAATTTGTCGGCATAGCACACCAGTTTCTCCTCAACAGTTTCGGGCAGGAAATCCACATGGGGCAGCGGCAAATTCTGCCTCTCTATCTCCTCTGCCGTAAGTCCCGCCCCCGTATGACGCTCGCACACGCGCGCATGACGCGGAAAGCCTTCCTTGCGCATCAGCTCCGCTCCCAATATGCCATGACACAAATACGGCTTGTCCCCATGACAGTGAATTGCAGGAGCGTCTGTCAGGAAAATGCCGATGTCGTGCAACATCCCGGCTTCCTTTACAAACTGCACATCTATTTCGAGTTCCGGGTGCATGGCGGCGGCTTTCAACGCCTTTTCGGTAACAAGACGGCTGTGGGTAACAAGCAATTCGCGGAGTTCGGAATTGTTGTTATAATATTTGTCTATGATGTCGTAAGGGTTCATTTTTATTGCTTTTGGCTGCGAAGTTATGCAATCCGCTCGGATTTCAGCACCGGCTTTATAAGTAAATTCGTAATTTTGCCGAAAATCACGACAAATATGCAGAAATCAATATTAACTCCGATATGCGCCATGATGATTGCCGCCGTAATGTCATGCGGCGGTAAGACATCCAAGCCAGTCCTCAAAAGCGACAGCACGGAAATTTCGTTTTCCAGCGGAGACAGCGTTGAAACCGGCTATGCCGGCTCTGAATGCACCGACTCCGTACTCGACTTCATAAAACCGGGCGAAGACCCTCAGCACTACAACATTGTGCAGGCAAGAAAACGCGGAACTGTTATCGGCAATTTCGAGACCGGCGACCAAGTGGCGATAGTACTCTCGGAAGACAGGAAGCGCGTCGTAAGGGCAATAGACATTTCATCCCTCATAGGGCGTTGGCTCACGGGAGACTCCATAGGAGACCCCGCCGCCACAGGCTTCACCTTGGGCGAGGACGGATATGCCGGCACTGTTACGCAAAAGCCTGAACGTGTGCGCTACAAGAATTGGGACATTAAGAGTGCAAAACTCGTGCTTACAAAATGCGATGCCATGCTCGCCCACCCTGTTATGTACTATGACACATTCAACATAGTGTCGTTGGAGAAGGACACTTTGTTCCTGCGCCCGGAGGGAAGCTGGCAAAAGACAAAATACATAAAAAGCACAATAGACAAATAGGGTATAGCATCCGGATCCGGACATAAAAATCCGCCTGTACGCAACAAGCATACAGGCGGATTTTTGTTTGGTGCAGAGACCTGATTGCTACTTAATCATGTCGATGCTGCGCGAGATGAACTTGCTCAACGCCTCTCCGCGAAGCATATTGTTCTGCAGCAAAGCAAGGTCAACAAGCTGGTGGAGCGTATTGCTGCCCTTTGCATATTCCGCAAGCACACCCTTGCGCTCCTCGCGGCGTTTGCTTATCTGCTCGTCGCATTCCTTCATCTGATTGCGGTCGCCGTCAGTTATTTCGTCAGCCTTCTTCTTCTCCTGCTCCTGACGAAGCACGGCACGACGCGCCTCCAAGCCTTTCAGGTCGGCGTCAATTGGCTGGAGTTTGTCAGCGACAGCCTTTTCGCCGTCCTCGCTTATTTCCTTTATCAGCCTGTGGTCGCTGTTCAATATTATAGTATATTCGTCGGGCATCTGACCGTAGAACTGCATCCCAGACTCAATGCGGCTCAGCTCCTTCATACGGCGCATATATTCGCTCTGGATTATCATCACGGGAGCGGCTTCCCCGCCCGCCGCACGCGTCTCTACGTGGAACACCGCGCCCTTTATCTGCGGCAGCTGCGAATTGAACATCTCCGCAACGTTGCCGCCAGCCTCGCTGTCTGCCTCTTTCGCCTCATCGTCCTTTTTCTGGACGAGACGGTCTATGGCATCGCTGTCAACACGCGAGAAGCGGCACTTCTCAAGCTTCTGCTCGTAAAGATTTACCATAGCCGTGTCGAGCTGGCCGTCGAACAAAAGCACACTGTAACCTTTTGCCTTGGCATTTTCTATATATGTATATTGCGCCTCCTTGTCGTTTGCGTAGAGATATACCGTCATGTCGTTCTTGTCGGTCTGGTTGTCTTTTATCAGTGTGCGGTATTCGTCAAGAGTGTAATACTTGCCGTCAACATCCTTGAGAAGGGCAAAATCTTTTGCGCGGTCGTAGAAATCGGGCTGCGAAAGCATTCCGTAGTTTATGAATATCTTCAAATCGTCCCATTTGCCCTCAAAATTCTTACGGTCGTTCTTGAAAATGCCCTGCAGGCGGTCGGCAACTTTCTTGGTGATGTAAGTGGAGATTTTCTTGACGTTCGAATCCGCCTGCAAGTAGCTGCGGCTCACATTCAGAGGAATGTCGGGAGAGTCTATCACGCCGTGAAGCAGCGTAAGGAAGTCCGGCACAATGTTCTCCACGTTGTCGGTTACGAACACCTGATTGCTGTAAAGCTGTATCTTGTTGCGCTGCAAGTCAAGGTTGTTCTTTATTTTCGGGAAATACAAAACGCCCGTAAGATTGAAAGGATAATCCACATTAAGGTGAATCCAGAATAAAGGGTCGTCGGCCATCGGGTAAAGGTCGTGGTAGAACTTGGTATAGTCCTCGTCTTTCAGTTCCGAAGGCTTGCGCGTCCACAAAGGCTTGGTGTCGTTTATTATATTGTCCTCGTCCGTATCAACGTTCTTGCCGTCCTTCCATCCTGTCTTTTTGCCAAAAGCCACAGGCACCGGCAGGAAACGGCAGTATTTCGTCAGCAAAGTCTGTATGCGGTTCTTCTCAAGATACTCCTTTGAATCGTCATCAATGTGCAGGATTATGTCAGTGCCACGCCCCTCGCGCTCCGCATCGGAAATCTCATATGAGGGCGAACCGTCGCAAACCCAGCGCACGGCCTTTGAGCCTTCCTTGTAACTGCGCGTAACAATCTCCACTTCCTTGCTCACCATGAAAGCGGAGTAAAAGCCCAAGCCGAAATGCCCTATTATCGCGTTGGCGTCGTTCTTGTATTTGTCAAGAAAGTCGTTCGCACCCGAAAAGGCTATCTGGTTTATATATTTGTCTATCTCTTCGGCTGTCATGCCTATGCCACGGTCGCTTATGATGAGTGTGCCTTTTTTCTCGTCAACAACCACCCTTACCGTCAGGTCGCCAAGTTCTCCCTTGAAGTCGCCCTTCATGGCATACGTCTTCAGTTTTTGCGTTGCGTCAACCGCATTCGAGACTATCTCACGCAGGAAAATCTCGTGGTCGCTGTAAAGAAATTGTTTGATGACGGGGAATATGTTTTCGGTTGTTACCCCAATTTTACCTTTTGTCATATATCTGTAATTTTTGTTTGCTAAAAAGCACAAGCGAAATCCGTGCCAATCGCAAAAACATTTGGTGCAAAATAACGCTGGCAAGCCATAGCGCACCACAAACGGCAAATTAAATTCAAAAGATTTGCCTGTTTTGTTGGAAATGAGTAATTTTGCATCCGCAAAGTCCTTAAAGGGCAAATAAAGTTGGGCATACAGACAAGTCCACGCCCCCGGGAACAACGATTAAACAACAAATTAATGTACGCAATTGTAGAAATCAACGGCCAGCAGTTTAAGGCCGAGGCAGGAAAGAAGCTCTTCGTGCACCACATCAAGAACGCCGAAGAAGGACAGAGCGTCGAGTTCGACAAGGTTCTTCTTGCCAACAATGAGGGCACTGTTACTGTAGGCTCGCCCACAGTGGAAGGTGCAAAAGTGGTTTGTGAAGTTCTCCGTCCCCTCGTAAAGGGTGACAAGGTGATCGTTTTCCACATGAAACGCCGCAAAGACGAGCGCAAAAAGAACGGACACCGCGAACAGTTCACGGAAATATTAATCAAAGAAGTTGTAGCTTAATTTTAGGAGGAATCAGATTATGGCACATAAAAAAGGTGTAGGTAGTTCTAAGAACGGTCGTGAATCAGCTTCAAAACGATTAGGCGTTAAAATCTTCGGCGGTCAGGTATGCAAGGCCGGCAACATCATTGTACGCCAGCGCGGCACAGTGCACTATCCCGGCAAGAACGTGGGCATCGGCAGCGACGACACCCTCTTCGCACTTGCAGACGGAACTGTATGCTTCAAGCGCGGAAGACGCGACAGAAGCGTTGTTTCTGTTATCGCCGCTACAGAAAAAGCAGAAGCATAAGGATAACTTATAGCAAGATGAAATCTCCGGAAATCATTAGGTTTTCGGAGATTTTTGTTTTTTATCCCCACGCAGCTTAGCCTTCCGGGATTACGCACAATTATCTGCAAACCGCATACGTTAATACCATACAAACAGGCAAACAATAAAAACATGAAAAAACTGACAATCGGACTCGGAGAAGTTTTGTGGGACTTATTGCCCGAAGGAAGGAAACTCGGCGGAGCCCCTGCCAATTTTGCATACTTCACACAGCAGTTCGGCAACGAAGCCATTGCCATAAGCGCAGTGGGAAACGACAACTTGGCTACAGAAACCATTGAGGCATTGATGCGGCACGGACTGAAATTCATCACTCCCCCAACGCCTTTCCCCACAGGAACGGTGTCCGTAGAGCTTGACAGCAACGGCATACCCACATACGTGATAAACGAAGGCGTGGCATGGGACAACATTCCCCTTACAGCCGAAATGGGAAAAGCCGCCAGACAATGCGATGCCGTATGCTGGGGGACACTCGCCCAAAGGTCTGACATTTCGCGCAAATCCATTCAGAAAATTATAAGCCTCACCCGCACTGATTGCCTGCGGATTTTTGACATCAACCTGCGTGGGACATTCTATACAAAGGAAATTATTGAATGCTCCTTGAAAAGTTGCAGCATACTCAAAATAAACGATGAGGAGTTCCACATTGTAACAGAAATGTTCGGATATGGCAAACCGGCCTATGAAGCCGGCTGCAAGCGGATTATGGAAGATTTCGCAATAAACACTATAATACTCACCTGCGGTGCGATTGGCAGCTACGTATTCACCGCAAACGGCGGACTTTCATATATTGAAACGCCCAAGGTTGAGGTTGCCGACACCGTAGGGGCGGGAGATTCGTTCACCGGGACTTTCTGTTCCGCGCTTTTGGCAAAGCTGCCGATTGCCGAAGCCCACCGCCTTGCAGTTGATGTCAGCGCATACGTCTGCACACAACACGGCGCGATGCCCGAACTGCCGGAAAAAATCACGGCCAAGATACCGCGTTAGAGTTATATCGGAAGCAGGAAAAACCACATGGGACATAGAAAAAACCAAGTCCGATGTAGAAAAAATTATGTCTGACGTAGGAAAAACTACATCAGACATAATTTTCGCTTTTACAAGCCACAGTATATCTGCAACTTACGCAGACTTGCCAAATTCACACAAAAGCAAGCAATTCAGGCGGTTAGCTTATTTGTACTGCTTTATCAGTTCATCGGCACGGTCGTCTCCCAAATCCTTTGCCTTTTGCAAATTCTGCAAGCAGAGCTGTTTCTTTTTCATCTCGCCGTACGCTATACCCAAAAGCCGGTAGCCGTCCGTAGCCTGCGGATCTATCTTAATGGCGCGCTGCGCACTGTGCACAGCGTCCTCAAACATTCCGAAACGCAGCATTAACGCCGCTTTCTCGGCATTATATACATAGTCGTTCGGATTTATGGCAAGGGCGCGGTTTATATCATCATCCGCCTGTTTGTACATCTTGCCTTTCAGCGCAATCTGTTCGCGGATATAGTAAAAGTTGTCGTTCAAATTCTGGAAACCCACTATATGTTCGTATTCGATATAGTCAAGAGCCGACTCACGGTATTTGCCCATATTGTTGTATTGGTTCGCGCGCTCGAATATATACGGGGCCACACTGCTGTTGTATGGCTTGGAAAAGCGGGAAATGGCGGTATCGAGCAAGACAATTATTTTCGCGTCAAGACTGTCAACCTTCCCGCGTGCCTTGGCTTCATAAAAATATGTTTCGGGGGTGGCAATCGGAGAAGCGTTCACGGCAGAATACATATTCACCGCCTCCTGATATTTCTTCATGCCGAAATAGCAGTCGCCAAGCTGCAACTGGTAAAGCGGAAGAGGATTTACATTATACGCCTCCTGCGCCTCGGATGCCGATTTTTCCAGCGTCCAACCCGCAGGAGCGGCTTTTGCCGAATTGTACAACGCGCTTTGGTAAACAAGACGGCTTAGAACGTAATGAGGGTTGTCCTTCTTGTCGGAGAGCGACACGGCATTGGCTATGTCAGCCTCACACTCCTTGAACTTGTCCTGCGAAGCATAGTATTTGGCGCGTTCGGTATATCCGTCCGCATTGTTGGGATATGCGGTCAGGAAATCCTGCAAAGCGGCAAAATACACGTCATTGTCATGCTTTATCTGCGAAAGCATATACACATATGTGTAGGCCGCATTCTCCCCCTCCGGCAAAGCCTTGGGGATGAGCACAGAATTGAGGGCGGAATTTCCATAATCGGTCTCCCTCACTTTAAGATTGTCGCAAAACGAGGCACTTATGGCGTAGGTTGTCGCATCCTTGCCGACATTGCGCTGGACTACCGCCACACATTCGCCGTTTTCGTTAACCACAGGGCAGCCCACATTCTTTTCATCATAGGGCAGGGACAGTTCATAATAAATACCACCCGGCACATCTTTCCTCGCGCTGATTTTGCATTCCACCGCTTCGGGCTTCTTGGCACTGCCCTTGCGCAATATATACACGGCAGTCCCCTGCCGGCACACGGTCTTTGCAACAGTGAGCGACTCTTTAGGCTTCGATTCCATCGAGAACTTAATCACATCATATATATCGCTCGCCCCATTTATCCGCATAACCTTTTGCTTGCCACCTGTCTCGCTCACACACTCTGCACTGCGCGCATTATTGAACGCGGCGTATTCGGAAACAGCTTCGCCTTTATCTCCCACAGAAAAAGCCATTGATGTGGAAATCAATTTGCCATCTCTACCATACGTTATAACCGAGGCCAGAGACTTGCACGCATTCAACACCTTTTTGGGCGCGGCGGCTTCGAGCGTCGCAACAGTCCCGAGCAATACTAAAAAAGTCAATCCTATTCTGTGCATGATTGTTCTTCTATTTTGTGTCATTTATTCTTCAAAAGTTCCCGTGCGTTATTCAGCGCGGCATCAGTAATTTCGCTTCCGCTCAACATTTTTGCTATTTCGTCAAGCCTTCCCTTTTCCGCCAACAATTCTATTCTGGAGTTGGTAACGCCACTCTCGTTCCGCTTATAAACAAGGTAATGGTAATCGCCCTTTGCGGCAATTTGCGGCAGATGGGTTATGCAAATAACCTGCGTACCGCCCTCTGCAATTCCCCGCATGGCAACAGCCATTTGTTCGGCAATTCTGCCGGAAACCCCGGTGTCTATCTCGTCAAAAATTATTGCGGGCAAGCCTTTCACCTCAGAAACTATGGCTTTGAGGCAAAGCATTATTCTGGCTATCTCGCCGCCAGACGCGATGGTGCTTATCTCGTGTTGGGATGCGCTTTTGTTGGCATTGAAAAGGAATTTCACATCGTCCGCTCCCGACATTTCCGGTTCGGGAAGCGGTTGCATTTCCACCGTGAATTTCACATCCGGCATCCCAAGCGGTTTAAGCCGTCTTACCATTTCGTTTGCAAGTTTCCCTCCTGCCGTTTTACGTTTGGCAGTGAGCGACACGGCCTTTATATCCACTTCCGTTTTCAACATACCGCATTCCTTTTCCTTGCTTCTTAATATGTCCGTACTGTCGTCTATAAGTTCAAGCTGCAAACGCAGTTCCTCTGTTTTCTTAAGCAAATCCTCAAAAGCCTCCAAATGGTATTTGCGTTCCAAATCATAAATCGTGGAAAGGCGTTCGTCAACCTCCTGCAAGCGTGAGGGGTTGTAATCCTCAACATCCGCCTTGCTTCGCAATTCCTCGTTAATGTCGCGCAGTTCTATGCACACACTGTCAAGGCGTTCTGAAAGCGTTTCCGCCTCGGGGAAGTATTTGGATATACGCGAAAGACTGTCGGCGCAGCGTGAAAGCGTGTCGGTAACGCTTTGCTCATCGCCGTCCATCGCCTGACACGTTTCAGACAAAGCAGCGGTTATCTCCTCTGCGTGGGCAAGCATCTGCTGTTCCTTTTCAAGCTCCTCCTGTTCGTTTGCCTTCAAATTTGCCGCCTCCAACTGCTGCAATGAATAGCGCAAATAGTCCTCGTCTTCCTGTTTCGCAGCTATTTCCTTACGCAGCTTTGAAAGTTCCGAAACGGCCTGTTTGTATTTGGCGAACGTTGAAACATAAGATGTCAACTCTTCCCCATCTCCCGCTACTGTGTCAAGCACTCCTGTCTGAAACTCCGTACCGGCTATAAGCAAATTCTGATGTTGCGAATGTATATCTACAAGAAGTCGCCCCAATTCCCTCAACTGCGCTATCGTTGCCGGAGTGTCGTTTATAAATGCCCGGCTTTTGCCCGACTTCAATATCTCGCGGCGTATAAGGCATTCCTTCCCGTCATAATCAAAATCGTTTGTCGCAAAGAAACTTGTCAATTCCGTGTTTCCGTCCTCAAACAAAGCCTCTATTATGCATTTGTCCGCACCGTCCCTTATAGCTTTCACATCAGCGCGTCCGCCCAACACCAAACCTATCGCACCAAGAATAATACTCTTGCCGGCTCCCGTCTCACCCGTTATTACGGAAAAACCATGATGAAAATCTATATCCAATTCATCTATAAGAGCGTACTTATGTATTTTGAGATTTCGAAGCATTGCTTATTTTGATAGGTTTCGCCAATAGGTATTGTACGAAGCGTTTATGTTTGAAAGAATATTATACAGCTGTTCTTTTTCCTGCGAAGTACCCTGTCCCTGGTAAATGCCGACAAGCTCATCGCGCTTGTATTCCGTAAAAAGCTGCGGAAGCTTGCTAAGCCTTTTGTTCTTATGGGCTTCGTCAAGCAGCTTTATCGCCTCTGTTATCTTGTTCCGCCCGTTTTCTGCATTTTCCGCCATGGCATCAAGCCCTTCGCGATAATATGTGTATTGCATCTTTCTGAAAGGCTCCATGCTGCCGTCAAGCATATCGTTTATTATTGCATACCGGTTGCGGTCCGAGCCTGTGGTTTTCCAGCCTTTCCCATTCAGGTTTTGGGCGGAATTGGCTATATCAAGAGCCGTTTTAAGAGAAGCCGTGCCGCCTTCGGGGGACATAGTATCATTGTCAATCCCTATTATAAGATATGCGTAATAACCGAGCATCGCAGTCAAATCGTTGTTTATTTGGTCAACGCGAAACTCAAGTTTGTCAAATTCGTGGTATGTAAAATCAAAATTCTCGTCCTTTACGCTGTATTCCACCGTTGTGTAAGAAGAATTGTAAACAGGACGGATCACCATTAACAGCAAAGAGCCGGTGAATGTGCCGCGTGCGTCATCGTACTTGTTAACTGTGATGTTGAACGAGCAGCTTATCCTCTCGTTCTCCTCATATTGCTGCCCGGTCCAACGCCTGTTGTTCAGAAACTCCATGATATTTCTCTCCAAATCCTCAAACACGCTGGTATTTGTCCCCTGTATCTTGCTATGGTTTACCGTTACACGCGCATCAAGTTCCTGCGCAAAAGCCATTGCGCCGCAAAGCATAAAAACTGCAAGCCATAAACTTTTTACAACAAACTGCATAGTTCATCAATTATGTCTCGTGCAACTTCTTTTTTGGGCTTCAAAGGATATTCTTTTGCAGAAGTTCTTGTTATAATGGAAATCTTGTTGGTGTCAACCGCAAATCCCGCTCCTTTGTCTTTTAGTGAATTTAGCACGATAAAGTCCAAATTCTTTTTTTCGAGCTTGTGCATCGCATTGCTCCTCTCATTGTCGGTTTCAAGCGCGAACCCCACAAGCCGCTGGCCATTGCGCTTCATCTTACCAAGTTCGGCGGCTATGTCATGCGTCGGGACAAGTTGCAACGTAACATTCCCCTTTTCGCGCTTTATTTTTGTTTCTGCCGAAAGCAAAGGAGTGAAATCTGCCACTGCCGCACACAAAATGGCTGCATTGCAATCCTTAAAGTGGCTTACCGCTGCCGAATACATTTCTTCTGCGCTCTCCACATTCACAACCTCCACCTTTGCGTTTTCAATTTTAAGAGACACCGGACCGCTAACCAATACCACTTCCCCACCCCTCATCGCACATTCTTCAGCCAGGGCATATCCCATTTTGCCCGAAGAATAATTACCGATGAACCTCACCGGGTCTATTTTCTCGTATGTGGGACCCGCCGTGATCAAGATTCTTTTTCCAGCCAAATCCTGGATTTTGAAAAAGAAACTTTCCAGACATCCCACAATCTTATCAGGCTCTTCCATACGCCCTTTGCCATCCAATCCGCTTGCAAGCTCTCCTGATTCCGGGTTGATTATCCTGTCGCCGTTTGCCTTCAATTTATCGAGATTGCTTTGAGTGGCTGGATGGGCAAACATATCCACATCCATAGCCGGAGCCACAAACACAGGGGCGCGCATGGAAAGATACGTGGTTACAAGCATATTGTCGGCAATTCCGTTCGCAAACTTGGCTATAGTGGCGGCTGTTGCCGGGGCAACAAGCATGGCATCCGCCCAAAGCCCGAGCGACACATGACTGTTCCAAGAACCGTCGCGGCGGTCAAAGAACTCACTCACCACCCCTTTTTTCGTGAGCGTGGCAAGAGTGAGCGGCGTAACGAACTCCTTTGCCGCAGGCGTCATCACCACTTGAACCTCTGCGCCCGCCTTAACCAACAGCCGCGCTATAAGGCATGACTTGTAGGCGGCTATGCTTCCTGTTACGCCAAGTACAATATGTTTTCCTTTCAGCGGGTTACTTGCCATTTGCCTGCAAACGGAGCTTTGTAAGAACTTGTTTTGTGTTTTGCGGGAAATCCCCCTGCATCATCCAGCCATAATACCCGGGATCTTTTGCCAGGACATCAGCCACAGGCTTTCCTTTGTACTTGCCGAAATTGAACACCGGCACATGGTTTTCATCGTAAACCACACGCCCTGCAAGGTCTATATTATTGTTCATCCTTGAAAACTCCGAAAGAAATTCCACGTCGTTTTTCAGAACATCCGGGTACTTTTCAAGTTGGGCTTTCATCACCTCGTACGTTGCCATTGTGTCGTCTCCGGCAGAATGCGCCCCCTCCAAATCCTTATGGCAGTAATATTTGTATGCCGCAGAAAGTGTGCGCGGCTCAAGCTTGTGGTATATGTTCTGGACATCAACAAGCCGGCTCCTTGTTATGTCAAAATTCACTCCCGCATTGAGCATTTCCTCCACCAGCATCGGCACATCAAAATGGTTGGAATTGAAGCCGGCAATATCGCTTCCCTCGAACACCTTTGCCAAGTCTTGTGCGATCTGCTTGAATGTGGGGCAATCCTTAACATCATCATCCGTTATGTGGTGTATGGCTGTTGACGCTTCGGGTATATGCCGTCCGGGGTTTACGTATATGGTCTTGGACTCCTCGTTTCCGTTGGGATAGACCTTTATGTAGCCTATCATTATGATTTTGTCGTGAGAGACACTGACACCAGTTGTCTCGAGATCAAAAAACACAATGGGCTTTTTAAGATTAAGCTTCATCGTTCCCTTGTTTTAGCTCTTTGTCAGTCGTTTATTATGCTTGGCATAAGCAGCATGACAATTTCCTCTTTCCTCGGAGTGTCCCCGTTCTCGTCTTTCACGGCGTTCGGCTGGGGCGAAGGAACTATGATTGCGGCACGACTTTGATCCGCAATCTGGAACTCTATGTTCTCACACTCTATGTTGTTGAGAAATTCCACGAGCGTGGTTCCCTTGAAGCCTATGTTCATTGGCATTCCGTCGTATTCGCAAATCATGCTCTCCTCTGCCGAAAGCGAATAGTCTATATTCTGCACGCTTGTTACGAGCCGGTCAGATTCCATGTGGAGTTTCACCAAAGAACTTACCGCGTCTGAAAACACAAGCACGCGGCGCAGCATATTGATGAACGCCATGCGGTTTACTGTAAGGTGATTGGGATTGTTCTTTGGCACAACCTTGTCGTATGCAGGAAACCTCCCGTCTATAAGCCGGCAGGTCATGCTGAAAGAGTTCATCTTCACTTCGGCCTTTTCCTTGGCAAAGCGCATGGTTATCTCCCCGCTTTCGCGTGAAAGCAGCGTGCGCAGCAACAATGCGGGCTTGTTTGCAAGCACATACTGCCCTGCCGGCACATTTCCCTCGTTCTTCCAGCGCGTATATTCAAGCTTCCGCCCATCGCTCGCCACCACGGATACATTGGCTTCGGTATTCTTCTCCGCATCGTCTTGCGTTATGTCGAAAAGCACTCCCGACATAACCGGGTGCGCACTGTCTGTGGAAGCTGTGGCAAAAAGGGCGCGGCTTACAGAATCGAGCAAAAGCCTGGCGTCAGCCTTTATCTCCGCGCTGTCTTCGGGGAAGTCGGTATATGACGGATACTCGTCCGCATTTTGGCTGACCAATGAAAAATGCCCGTTCTGGTAGTTCACCGTTGTATTGAAATTCTGCATATCCACGTTGAAAGTTACGGGCTGTTCGGGTATTCCCTTGACCGCATCAAGCACAGTCTTGGCATTTATCGCAAAACGGAAATCTTCGCTTGGCTCGTTAATCTTCACCGCTGTTACCAATGTGTTTTCGTTGTCCGACGCGGTAATCTTCAGTTGCTCCCCCGACACTTCAAACAAAAAGCAGTCGAGAATTGACATCTGGTTCTTTGTATTGATTACCTTACCTATTGCCTGCAAATGCTCGGCAAGTTCCGAACTGGAAAGTGAGAATTTCATGACTATATCTGATTATTATTTTTTATCTTGTTTTTGGGCGTTGCACCACATTGCAAAGTTAATAAATTCCTTGCAAGCCATGCTCGTAAAAAGTCTAATCTTTTACCTCCGCTCGGGACAAAAAACACAAAAGGCGAGTTTTTCCCGCAACCCAAATGACATATCCGTGCGGCGCGGTCTTTGCCGAAAAAACTTCAAGAATGTTCCGATTTGCATAAAGCACAGATTACCAAGGTTGTAACTATGCAAAAACATCCGTCGTAAAGATTTGTTTTTCAGATGTTTGCAACAAGGGGAAAAAGGTCTGATGTAGTTTTAATTACATCAGACATAATTTTTCCTGCATAGGACATAGTTTTTCCTAAGTCCTATGTGGTTTTCCCCGCATCAAATGCGGCTTTCGGAGTGCATGGGAAAATGTTGCCAATACAGACGCCCCCTGATGAAGAAAACAACTTTAATGGCAATCCTTCTTCACTGGCATAATCCACCAATACGGACAATGCCAAATCCGCGCAATCCAATTTAGTTTTATTGTTATAGTAACCATATAACCTTTTTTGGGCATATTCAGCAAAAAAACTTTTGATCATTGGCTTCCCAGTCCCTCTTTATACTCCATGCACTGTCTCCGTTCAAATCTATTGCATTTATCGGATTGTTCAGACAAAAAACATATGGGCTCAAATGGTAGTACTTCTCGCACAGGGGGTCGGGGCTTGTCCAGCGGACGGCGGTGGGGTCGTAGAGGTCGAGGCCGTCCCGGTGGTCGTACTCCTTGCCGCTGTACTTCCACGGCTGCAGGCTGGTGCCGCCGATATCGAAAATCGACAATACGAAACTGTCAGAATTCCCTGTTTTCATTTCTCTTGCTTTTTTATCATATTGAATTCATTCACTGCATTAGGGTCATTTTGGGTAACAACTCTCCGGTGTTTCTCCGAAGAACTTACTCTAAAGTCAAACTCCACATTATAATGTTTTCCTCCCTTGTTTAATTGCAGATTAAGGCAGTTATTCCCATCCGTATTCCAAATATCCGATTTATTCATGACAATGCACTATTATTTCATTCTCGCAAGCTCATCATACGCGTCCATATTGTCAACATAATACAACCGCATCTTGTTTTCATTTTCAGCAGACCTTTTTACAATGAACCGCTCCACTTTGGGATTTGGCTTCCCCGACTTGATTTCCAAAGTGTCGTGCCTTAATTTCCATTCCCCTGTGTCAAACCATTCCTCGTTCTCGTAATAGTCGCCCACGCGGGAGCAAGATGTAACAACCAATATGCCGTAGTTTAAAAACACATATGCAGGCATTTCATTGCCCTGTATTTCTGCCGCCACATAACACCTGCCTTTTTCTGTCTGGTAACTGTACGGAATAACCGTCTTTTGAATACACCAACTTGTGTCTTGCAAGAAAAACTCTGCACTTGACGGTAAAACGCTAATAAAACTCAACAATATACAAAGTATTCTATTCGACATGGTCATCGTCCCTTTCCCTTAATGGTTTATTCAACTGTAATCTTACTTTGTTTTCGTTTTCAACTGCATTGCCAGTATCTGAACCTAACACTTTGGGAGCTGCATGTCCGACAATCTCATGTGATAAAATTTCAGCAGGTCCATCCTCAAGTGCATTGCCGCTTTGATCCTTTAGCCCTTGGCGTGACTTGCCTGATATCGTTGTTGTAATATCATGGCTTTTCTCTTTAGAATTGCTATAGATTTTTGTCAGAGATACAGTTACACCTTCTCCATAATCTTTGGTTGCTTTTGTTTCCATCTTTCCTGTTTTAGAATTAGGCACTTTTACTTTATCGCTGACCAATATTGTTACTGTACTATTTGGGTCTTTTATCAATCCTGTTAATTTCTCTGCATAATATTTGGAAAAACCTTGGTTATTCGTCGCTTTTTTCATATACAGGTATCCGTCTTTGTTTATAGCAAACACTCCCTGCGCCAAACTATTTATGTAGCTTAGTATTTGGTTCTGGTTATGAGGGATTCTTATCTTTCTCCCATCCGGGTCAACGTATCTTATCGGGTTGTTGTTGCAGAAGGCGTAGGGGCTGATGTGGTAGTGTCTCTCGCACAGGGGGTCGGGGCTTGTCCAGCGGACGGCGGCGGGGTCGTAGAGCCTCGCGCCGTAGTCGTACAGGTCGAGGCCGTCCCGGTGGTCGTACTCCTTGCCGCTGTACTTCCACGGCTGAAGACCGGTGTTCGTGCCCGCGTCGCCCCAAACGCCGCCGAACGGGTGGTAGTACAGTTGCTGCAAAACGTTGCCGTCATCGTCCAGCACAACCCGCACGCTCCCCAGGTGGTCGCGCACATAAAAGCGGTACGCAGCCGTGTTATCCCCCGAGGCTATGTCGATGTACCCGCCGTCAAAGAGATATTTCGACAGCTTCCCGTCCTCGAACACGTAGTTCCCCGCAAACTCCCGGCTGTTCTCCACATAGCCGTATATCGGAGCAGTTTGCGATGCAGCTTCCTCTCGGGTCTGTGCCTGTGTCATGTCAGCATTCACCATACATCGTTGAACCTTTCCAAAACCACTTTCTCCCCATCAGAAACGAACCACCACTCTATAGTCCCATCCATTGATGGAATATAATATCCGATTCTGTGAAATTTGACGAGTTTTGTGCAATCCCCCGCCTTTTTCCTTACATAATCCTCTTTTTGCTTTTCTGACAGCAAAAAACGATATCCGCATATCTCCATATATCCCCAAAAGCAATTGTCGCCGTCCCAAAGCAGTTCTTCTTTACGGGAAGTCCCCACGCCGATAACACCTGTCCCATCTTTGCGCTCACCCAAATACATAACCAGCCATTCATTATTGGGGTCATGCTCGTTTTTCTCCAAATAGCTTATCACTTCTGCCTTTATGGCTTCCAGCAGTTGGGGATTGCAGACTTCATAGCAATCCAGCCGCTTAAAAACAAACGGATTCGCCGTTTGTTTTTGCGGAACAGCACGCAAGGGCTTCACAGTTTTTACATTTGCCCTTGCCTTTGCCTTTTTCTGCCCCCAAATTGAGACTGAAAAAAGAAGTGCAAGCATCAGCATTGTCGTTTTCATCATCATCTTCTTGTCGCTTTTACTGTTGTTACTCCTAAGGGTATCACCTTGAATTCCTCTTCTCTTGAATCGGACCTGTATGGGATATAAGCTCCATTTTGGGGAAGATATATCATAAACAAAGGGTTTTGTCCTGTCACCATTTCTTTACGGATATTAGCTTCAAAATTTGTCTAATAAAGGAAAAAGTCTTGGTGGCATTTTTCCCAATAATATACTATTATCCGTCCGTCGCTCTTGCTTATTTCCATTATCGGCATTCCCGGACCGATACAGTTGCCGCTGTGGACTCTCCACGATTTTTTGCGGGCGCCAACGTATATAGGGCGGCCAGCAAACACTTCTTTCTTGCCGACTTCGGTAAACCATACGGCTTCGCCAATCCTTGCAGCCATACGCCTGTCAACACCCTTGAATGTGTTCGGAATATGTCCGTTCGGGTATGTGTCCTTAAATTTCTCAACTATTATCTCCGTTGTGTCAACGTAATTAATACGCACGGTTCTGCCGCCTTGCCGCTGTATTTCCTTGATTATATTGTCGCCCAGTTGCCAAGGTTTCTCCTTTGCCTTGTCTTTTAACCATAAGTCGCATGAGTGCTTGTACCCAACTGCCTTGTATATTGAGACGGCAGAAATAACCAACAGCGACATCAGGATTATTATATTCCTCTTAGTTCTCCGCTTCATAAATCATGACTTTTTACAGATTACCCCCCCCGATTTTTGTTTTCCGACACGCATACAATTAACCGCCGGGCTTTTCAGCCAGCAATGTTTCACGATGCACCCGTTGTTTCGGTCTATCTCCGTGTACGGCCAAGCCTCATTGACCGCTTTCCTGTTGCTTACAATCCACAAGTTCCTGCACAGTCTCACTATCAAGGGGCGGCCATGGACAATCCCCTCGTCCGCATCCGGGAACCACACCGCTTCCGCTATTCTCGCAGCCAAAAGCGGATTGGAAACACAGGTAAGTCTATAACCGTTGCCTGTCCCATAATGAATTTCAACATAAGCGTCTTTCACAATATCCTTGTCATCGGGGTAATTATACTTCAAGGACAGTCCCGCCTGTTTCTGAAGTTCCACTTCCTGCGTATGGAACGCCTCGCTTTTCCACCTTTCCTCCCCCGAAAGACACTGTATGTCATACTCGCGCTTGTACCACAATGCCAATATCACGGAACAGACAGCCAACACGCCCGCTGAAGCCAAGACTGTATTCCACCTGTTCATCATTTTTTGCTTTTCCTTGTTCTGTTTTACATACCTACCATTGTTTATTACAATGGGTGTTGTCCATCTTTACTCTCGGTAAATAAACAGTGTCCGGCCTGTTATTTATCAAAAAAGAACCGTTTGCATAATAAAACAATTTGGCCCTGCACAAATAATTAATCATGTTGCTATTTTTGTCTGACGGATAAATTTTTTGTAACAGAACTCCATCCAGCGTAACTGACTTATCCAATTTATTTATGTTCGTCCATTCTTCCGTCTCTTCGCCAACCAGAGCAGACATATCATCCAAAACATATACCCTGTTGCTTCCTATGTCCACCAGTCTCAAAGCATGGCAACCCTTGTAATAATCATTCAGCAAAGGGAAAAAAGGCCCTATTAAAAAGCCCGGTTCTTTTATTGGCGTTTTATACAGCAAACTTTGGGACACCAATAAATAAGTGTTGTACTGAGGGGTGGAATTCACATAATCAGTTATTATCTTGTTGGCCTCCGGGGATAACTCACGAAAACCATTACTCTTGACTTCACAACTTAGCAAAAGGAAAGCCGCAAAAAAACATAAGTAATTCAATTGTTTAATCATCGCAGTGGGTGTAGTGATTTTATAATTTTCGATATTTTGGTTTTTCCTCTAAGCAAATTGCTTCTACTTCCTAAAAAACCTTTCAAGGGAATATTATACAATATGGGGGCATCCGGCCCATATTTGCCGCGTATCCCATAAATTCTGCCATCATGTCCTATAGTAAAAACTGGATTTCCCCCCATATCCAAAGATATTTGAAGATCACCATAGCTGTCTCCCAAATAATACGAAGGACTGGAATTTAGCTGTCTGTTTTGATGCGTATGTACCATACCTATCGTTTTATAAACACTTCCTCCATATCTTAGTTTTTTCCCAACTATACTATATCCATACGCATCTATTCCTGCCGAAGAATCATCATTTGCATAATCTGGCAAAACGATTACACGTCCATCCTCCAAAAGGAAAGCTGCTGTTTCCCTTCCCTCTTTCTCTTTTTTTCTATAATGAACATCCGCCTGTCCCCACATCCTTAAATAAGCGGATGTTTCATTAGAATATAAGATGCTTCCATCTAAACGGAACTTTACTCCACCTAAATTGAATTCTTTCCCTATATATGTCTGACCTTTTTTAAGGTCTTCTTGAGAGTTTACACCAGGATTAAACTGATATGTTCCGTCCACATCTTTATACCAATCCCGCCCATCGGGATCAATGTTGTTAATCGGGTTGTTGTTGCAGAATGCGTATGGGCTGATGTTGTAGTGTCTCTCGCACAGGGGGTCGGGGCTTGTCCAGCGGACGGCGGCGGGGTCGTAGAGCCTCGCGCCGTAGTCGTACAGGTCGAGGCCGTCCCGGTGGTCGTACTCCTTGCCGCTGTACTTCCAAGGCTGCAGACCGGTGTTCGTGCCGGCGTCGCCCCAAACGCCCCCGAAAGGGTGGTAGTAGAGCTGCTGAAGCACGTTGCCGTCATCGTCCAGCACAACGCGAACGCTGCCCAGGTGGTCGCGCACATAGAAGCGGTATGCCGCCGTGTTCAATCCCGAGGCTATGTCGATGTACCCACCGTCAAAGAGGTATTTCGAAAGCTTTCCGTCCTCGAACACGTAGTTCCCCGCAAACTCCTCGCTGTTCTCAACGTAGCCGTATATCGGAGCAGCCTGCGGCGAGGGCTGCGCCGTTCCTGCGGCTTCCG